>ENA-OYZB01000776-OYZB01000776.1-human-gut-metagenome-genome-assembly--contig:-NODE-776-length-12052-cov-3.838376_pt1 | contig 12052 bp, 5 predicted proteins | sample MGYA00243258_ERZ653467 | MGnify/ENA primary metagenome ERZ653467 (study PRJEB26926, sample SAMN06165011) | human gut metagenome | biome: ENVO:00009003; feature: ENVO:2100002; material: ENVO:00002003... | reverse complement strand
GGCAGCGTCAGATGTGTATAAGAGACAGATATTAACACCGAGGACTTTTGCGCAGCTGTGGATTACCTCTCTACCCGCGATGATGTCGATCCCGAACGCATCGGTATCATCGGTATTTGCGGATGGGGAGGTATGGCGCTCAACGCTGCCGCGATCGACACCCGCATCAAGGCCACAGTCACTTCCACGATGTACGACATGAGCCGGGTAAACGCAAACGGTTATTTCGACTCCATGAATGCCAACCAGCGCCATGAACTTCGCCGCCAGCTCAACGAACAACGTACGGCAGACGCGAAGAGCGGCTCATACACACTCGCCGGTGGAGTGATCGATCCACTGCCCGATGATGCTCCCTGGTTTGTAAAAGACTATCACGACTATTATAAGACCAGCCGTGGTTATCACAAACGCTCACTCAACTCCAACGGAGGATGGAACAAGACATCGGCTCTTTCATTCATCAACATGCCCCTACTGCTTACAGTGACGAAATCCGCAGTGCCGTACTCGTGATACATGGTGAGAAAGCCCATTCCCGCTATTTCAGCGAAGACGCATTCAAAAAACTGACGGGTGACAACAAAGAGTTACTGATCATCCCCGGTGCCAGCCATGTCGACCTTTACGACAACCTATCGGCAATCCCGTTTGACAAAATCGAACATTTTTTTCTTGAATATTTGAAATAATAAAATAGGCAATCACGTCACAGCATGAACTTTCAGTTTGCGATATATACTGTCACACTATCATAGTTTCGACATATCCATTGAATATCAATAAATACAGGAATGATAGTAGCAAATTTAACTATCATGCTACTATCATTCCACTATCATGATTTGTCTGTTTCCTTTGGGTTGATCCGGAAAGTAGCGGACAAATTTAGCACAAAACAGGTAGAAATTTCCACCAAGCCCCCGTTCAAGCTCAATTCCGCCCCCCATCTATACGGCTCCCGGATCCGGATGTCGAAGGTAGCGAGGCCCGGATGTCAAAAGGGAAAAGCAGGTAGTTGCTTAATAATAAGCTATATACTTTGGTAAAAAATATGCTTGATGTTATGATAGTATGATAGTAGAAAAACAACTGTCATACCATCTATCATTCTATATATCCATTGATTTTTAATGGATTGATAACAGAGTATGATAGTATGACAGTTGTTTTTCCAATGATAGCTTTCAATTAGCGGACGCTTATCTTGCTTTTCTCCGTACAGCTTTCACTTTCCGCACATACGATATAAAATCCGGTAGGCAACGAGAACTGATGCACCGTCGTGCTCAGATGATCGAATATGGAGACCACCTTACCGGAAAGATCGTACACACGCACGCTCTTCAACAGGTCTCCCGCCGTAGAGGCCACTACCACCTGTCCCAGCATCGGCGTATAGACGCGTATCTGGCTTTCCACCTGGATGCTACGTGAAACATTCAGGAAATAACGGCCATGCGTAGCCCCCGGCACCGTCACTTCCGCATTGCGCGAATCGATCAAGATCTCTTCATTCTTCAAGGCGTCATAGAGGTAGAGAGAGTCGCCGAAGTGTTCGAGGCCGGCAAAGCGCAACGTTACATCCGACTCATCTTCACTATAAACGCCCAACGGGATATTAGCCATTTCGGGGGTTACATTGATACAGGTGGCTTGCGTACCGGCGATCGAGTAAAGCGACGGTGTTTTCGGATCCGATACATTCAACAACGCAACAGCATCTTCATTATCGACAAACCCGACACTTGCCTGCTGGCGTTTCACCAAGGCAACGGAACTTTGCTTGCCGTCCCGATGGGCAGTGATAAACAAGGTCGGTTCATCACACAAAGCCGCACTACGTGTCCGGAGATTTTCAGATTCTTTATCAGGACGTTGCATATCAGAACCAAACGTAATTTCCACCTTCTCATTTTGTTCTTCTGCCGGCGTCCCAGCCTTTGTCGAAGAAGCCGTAGATTTCACTTCTACAAAAAAGCCTTCCAAAGGAGCGATGATTCCGGAATGTCCGTCCGGGCTATTAGTCGTAACCGTCCCTGTCTCCTGAACCTGAACGACGACTTCCTGATCCTTTTCATCTCTCACCCTATATACACTTTCTAAATGCGTGTTCTTTTTAAAGAACTCACTCATATCCAGATAAGTCATAAACGGATTCCCGGCCAAGAACAAAGTGCTACCCTTTTTCCTATTTCCGATTACAACAGCGGTATCCACCGGATTCAGACGACCGTTATTGCCTTCTCTATCAATTTTTTGAGGCGCACCATCCGGATTCACGACATCCCCCTTTTGTGGATTCGAATAATAAGAATATTCCTGGTCGGCTTTCGGCAGACGAACCAACGAGGTACCATTACCTCCTGGCAAATTCTCCACATGGACAGAAAAGCCTGTTCCCGTTGAATATTTGACTCTCGCATCATTATATTCCGTACTCCATTCCGCTTCCAAATAAGAATCATGATAGTCCGGATCAGGAGTATTATCCGGATTACGGAAATACAAAACAGCTGTATTGTCCCACTTCCGCTGATAATAGGCCGGTTCGAAACGATCATTCTTTCCATTCTCATAATCGAATACAATCGGAGCAAAAGCGTCTGTCTTCTGTCGTCCACCATCGGTTTTGGGCGAATACATATCGCCGGCTACTACACCTTTAAGCGGTGAAGAAAGCAGATACCACTGGTCTTCTTTCATTTCGAACTCTACGCGGGCCGTGTCGTAGGTCAGGTATTGCTGGCTCATCAAGGTAGCGTTGGGTTTGAAATAGATTTCTTTGCAGGTGTTGGCATAGAAACGACCGGCGATGCGGCTCTCACGATCGACCATTAAATCGAATTCGATGTCATCGGTTGCCGGATTCTGATCGTCTTCTAACCCTGATATAACCCTATTGTCCCACTTACAATCCAGCAAGATCGGATTAGCACCTTCACCCGGAATCGTTACTTTTGTAAACTTCATCGGGGCGAAACTGTTCTCCAAATCAGTTCGGGTAGGATCGCTTACATCGTTAGATTCGCTACCTTTATATATCTCTTTTGCTGAAGACCGCGTCCAGTTGCCGTCGTTATTCCAGTTACGGCTATCTTCCGAGTCTGCCCAAGTCACATATTCCGGAACAATCTTGATCTTGAAATTGATAAAGCCATCGCAAAATTCATTCAGATAGTTGCTGCCAGCATCGTATTCATGGAATCGTACCTGCAATTCGTATTCGAAACCTTCGCGGAAGGTTAGACTATGCAGAGGACTATCCTGATCATTTGTGAAATCGATAAATCGGAGGGTCAACAATTCTTCCTCCCGTTCATCTTTATACGCAACAATAGATTCCAAAACTGCTACTTGTCCAGCGTTCTTCCATTCCGGGTCAGTAGATTCACCGGTAAATATGATATCGTAAAAATCTTTACCCACTTCTCGGGCGAAACCTAAATGGTCTACTTTTTTAAGCTCTTCCTCTTCTTTCGGAGAAAATACGACCTTGCGAATAGGAATTGTCAGTTCCTCTTCTCGACTGTTTTCAATATCCTTCAATCCCAAACGTATGGCCGGTTGGAAACCCTCTTCGTAATCAATCTCATCAAGTCCCAACCAGGCTTCCGGAACATTTTCGTTCACCTTGATTGTGAAATCTTCAGGTTCTGTACAGATAACATAGCTATATGTACTTCCATATTCGATTGCCCGTCTGTTGGGGATGGCAACTATATCTCTTCTGGTATCTGTTACGCTGAAATAAAAGCCGTTTTCGTCGAGATATAATAAACTGTCATTACATAGTTTTAACAGATAATCTTTATACTCAAAGTCTATCATATCTTTTAAATCAGCAACCGTTCCTCTGAAGTCTTTACTTTCACCACACTGTTCATGGAAAGCATCCAATGCTGCCTCCAAAGAGACAGAAGTACCGGTAAGATCAGTATACGTTTTATCCTTCATGGTTCCCACATACCAATCTATCGGAACATCCTTTCCGGTTAAAGAGTCTTCTTTCCCCTGATAGTTAAACTTCAATTTGGCGGACAGATTCACAGAACTGAATGAACAAATAAAGGCATCATCAATCTCGGTTTCAGTATCAACGAAAATAGAAAGACCGTTGTAGGAAACTTTGAAATCGGCAACAGGGAAACATTCGTCCATTCGAACGAGTCCATTATTCAGATAAAAGTCTTCATCTTTAAACAGACCGACATGATATTGCGTACCTTCTTCCAGTTTGTCATTCTCGTGATCGATCTCACTTTCCGTACCTTCACCATCCGCTTGTGTTTGCTCGGGGGCATCTACCGTTTTCGTAACATGGGCCAGCGAGATCACTCCCCGACTCTTGTCCGCAACCGTTTGCCAAGATAACTGGATAGGGGTCATACCTAAACTGGTGAAAAAATATTTAGATAGCTCGATAAACTTTTCGTGTTGAATAATCGTCGCTGTATCTATAGGATTACTATTATATAAATCTTCTATTATGTCAAGTTCCTTTGCTTTTTCTGCTAACTTCGCTGGTGTTAAAACAGTATTCGGTTTATCTGTTTTGCTATACCTTTCATACAAACCCTTATAATCCAGAATAGCCTTAAGTTTTCTTCTTCTACTCTCTTCATAAAGATACGTATCAAGCAGATCTGAGTCATTTATATTATTCCATGCATTATAATAATCTTTCTTTGTCGAAACAACTACACGTCCATGCGAAGCGCGATCGCCATTATTGTTATAATCCAAAAACAACCAATGGACGCTATCTGCACGCGCATTGAATTTATACTCATCTGTGAACGAATAATACACATTAAACTCATGATCTCTCAGCCCCAGATGCAAAAGCTGCTTCATCCAGGAATCCTGATCAGGGTCTACCTTTGTTTCGTCGGAACTTTCAGCCGTCTTTCCATAAACACCTAATATGTGTTCATATCCGGTACGCACCACGAGATCATTCTCATCACAAGCCTCCTCACGTTCCACATACAGCTCCGGATTCATTTTGTAAACCCGTATATCGTCGACCGCGAAGTCCGCACCATTCGAATGGCGGCAGTTGTTGGCTATTTCCAGCAGGTAAGAGTTATAAGTGGCCTCCCCCGGTTTGATCGTGAAATAGAAATATACTTGTTGCCATTCGGCCTCTAAAGGATTACTTTCTGTTGCAGATTGGCTAACAGTAGCCGTATCAGGCACTTGCCTGGCTGTTCCTGTATAGAATTTATTCAGAATAGTCTCTTCTCTCTCTTCATTTTCTTTTTCTGTTATTCCTTTAAAGGTAAACCCAAGATCAGCAGCGATAGAACCTTCTGACTTTGACTGCAAATTACAAACCCAAGCCGTAACCAAAAGACGGGTTCCCTGGCATAACGCACCACTATCCACTGGCAATTTTACAATTACCCCGGGTATTTCTGTCGCATCCACATACAGGAAGAAACCCATTTCCGACTCATTCCCTGAATGAATTTTATTATGTTCATAATGACGATCGTGAACCTTGACAAAATAATCACCACCCTCCTTACCATTCTTAGTTGCTTGAGCGAACCAATCAAAATACTTTGCATTTTTATCAGACACTCCTTGAACATTCAATGTCTTAAACAGCGCATATTCTCCACGATAAACGCCTCTTGCACCGCTGGCTCTACCCACTCCTTCTACTCCTGGCACACCATCATAAGCAAAAGACGCACTTACCGCATATTCTGATGCATCAGGAAGCAATGTACTGGAGCGATAATTTTTTTCAGCATCACCTTTAAGGCCTATGAGTGGGGTATAGTCCACCTCCCCATTAGGAGGTGCATCAAATGTAATGGAATTCAAGAGTACATAATCTCTTTCTATTACACTTTGATACCTCGCTTTATAATTGTTATCCAGAGGACTTTCAGCAGCAGCCTTTAACTCCCGTTCTGTCTTGAAATCAGCAAAAGGCTCCAAATAAACTGTTAGAAGTGAGACCGGATACCATTTGTCAACATCAGTATACTCATCTTTTTTACGACCGACTTCCGCCGTTATATAAAATTGCTTTTGCTGAAGTGTTCCTTTAGCAGTTGCAGCATCTTTCCCCAAACCCTGGCAAAAGAAAATATTAGGCCATTCTACGGTACCGCCACCAGTCACATCGCCCCAACCCTTTTTCCATTGCATTAACTCGGTAACAAACGTGCCGTCCGGTCCAAGAAACTCCGCAGGATTGCCCGACGCGTCATATACTTTCCACAGCACAGCATTGGCACAAGCCTGATAATCGACATCACCATTAAACGTTCCACCCGGAATATAATAATTATATAATGGCTCTACTAAACGGAAACTCGTATTACTTCCATTCTCATTATATGGAGTATGTATTTCAAATTGTTCAAAAAAACCGGCTTTATTCAACAGCTCTGTATCTGTTGAACTACTACTCTGCCGACGCTCCTCCAAAGCCTTTTGCAGCCTATCAGAGCTATTCTCTGCATGTTTAATGATATATTTATGGCGTATGGTTACTTGAGAAGGGGGGAACAACGTTATATTGCCCTCTGCGTCTGTTACCTCTTTCGCTCCCAGCATACTGCTTGCATCCCAATATAAGGTTACTTCTTCATCTTTCTCCATCCTTTCATCCGCTGTATAGTAGATATAACACAAACTTACTGGCATAGGAGTAGTACCATTTGATGCCTTTGTTTTATAAAAAGCAACTCCATTATGATAGTACTGAAAACCACCATCAGCAAAATCTATATGATTCTTATACCACAGATAGTCCTTCTCTGGAGAATGCCAAGCAATATATCCACTGATACCTTCAAGTGAATTAGCTTGCTGATATATCTTGATTTTTTCACCCGGCAACGCGTATAAAGTATCAACTTTCTCATGGCGGATATTGTTTTCATCTATGATTACCAAAGACTTATCCAACGGTTTTTGATAGATAGTATACGTATACTTTTTTACATTTGCCATCTTGGATATATCCAAGATAGAGGCTGCTTGTTGTATATTGTCCCCCACCTTTAAAAGACCTTTACCATAATAAAGGTCACAAACAGTTGTATCAGGGTCAGTGCCCACTGTAGAACCTACTTTAAAAGAAATATTCAATGTATCCTTTGTCGTGGTTCGGTACCAGACTGCTATTTTTTTACCATCCTTGGTTTTATATTCCCTTGGAGCTCCATTTCCCCCAGCTGTAGTTAAACCTTCAAAGCTTATATTATCATCAATCACAAGACACGCATAGTCATAATTTCCCAACTTGTCGTCTTTAGTATTTTCAAACGGATTTATGTTCAAAGAAAACTTTCCTGTTACTGTTGTGTCTTTACTGGATTCTGCCACCTCACTTTCTGGATACATTACATTTACTTTACTTAAATCATTCCAATACTGTCTTGGATGTTTCAACACTCGTGTATCCTCAACTACAACTTTATATCGTGTTACTTCTGATGGTTTATAGAAAAATCCTCCGGTTTGGCCAACCACAACATTACCATTGTTATCGGGGTTCGCATATACACACTTATAATTATCTTTCGTACTTACTTCTAATATAAACGTATCCGGCCCAAGTATATTTGTAGCAGTATAAGTATTTTTGTTCTTTGTTAAATCAACATAAGTATCTACATAATACCAAATACAATAATCATGATCTTGATATGGACGCATCTGTGTATTCACTGTATCATTACTATATGTAGATGATACAATCCTACCAATCGAGTCAGACCTATTAGCACTTTCCCTATATACACAATAATAGGTATACGCAGAGTCCGGTATCTGAGACAAGTCTAAGTCACAGCTCTGTTGTTCTCCTATTTCAACAGTATCTATGATGAGTGGCTCACCACTAACAACTTTAAAGGGCTCCGGTTCTTCAACTACCACATTTAATGAACCATTACCTTTCCCCCAAAAACGCCAATACGCATTAGGATGTTTATGCGGTGGCTGCACCTCCTCTTCCCCCGCCTTCGTCAACTTCTTCCATCCATCAAAAACATCACCGCCTTGCGTCGCAGCAGTAATCAGCGAAGCGGCGAGGATACAGATTCCGATTATATAATTGATTCGTTTCATATATGTGCGTATAAATTCATATTATTAATTTCCTGTGTTTTCCCGTTCACGTACAAGGTAGATGGTGTAGCTTAGGGTACGGTCTGACAGTTTGATTTTCAGGGACAGGATGGCTGTTCCGTAAGCGTTTGTGATCGTCGTTGTGATAGTGCCTGTGCCATCGCCAACGGTCTCGAGTGTGAGGTCCGGTTGGCCATCGCTATCTTTGGCGATCAGGCCGTTCGGATCGTCCACCAACGTGAGGGGACAATCCTCCTTGGTCAGCCCCTCAACCAACTCTCCTGTCACGTCCCGCAAATTGAAAAACAGCTCTGTCTTGCCGGCATATTCCAGCGTGCAAGTGAAATCGTCTGCTACGCCTGCTTGCATATAGTCGGGATAGCCGGCAATCGGGGCACGGCTGTTGCCGACGGCCAGTTCAAAGGTGTAGTCACTAATGGTGATCGGGATGATCATGTGGTCGTTACGGCGGATATAGGTGTGGTTGGGCAAAGAGATCGGTTTCGTAACCTTCTCATCGTCCATCGTCATTAATAATGATATTTGGAAACGAGTTGAGGGTGTCTGCTCCCGTGTTGTTGCCAGGTCGGTTTCGTTGACATAATAAATATGGCCGGAACTTTTTGGATAAGTAGGTGTGCTTCCTTCCGTTTTTTTCGGTGCTGCATCTAACGTTATAGTTTCGCCGTTCAACACGATAGGTTGTACAATCTCCCCATACGAACCATTTGGAAGGAAAGGTGCATAGGTTCGACTATTTTGTGCTTCATAATTACCGGGACCATCCTTTTTCATTTCAGCTTCCATCGCCGGGAAAAACTTATGCGGCATCAGATAGACGTTACCATTCTGGAATCCGTCCATCTTGATTTCTTCGATTACGACTTCACCTTCATATTTGTTCGTGAACTCGAATTCTATTTTTGCGAACATTCGGTATAGGTCCAATTTCACATATCCTCTCTCTTTCGCAGATACTTCTGTGGAATCCATCAATGCACTCATCGGGATATGGTGTGTTCCATCCACCAAAAGCGGATTCGTCTCCTTCCCGGCGAAAAAACTGACTGCTTGTGTTGTTTGATCATTGGACAGGATTCCGTATGCCGAGGCTCCTTCTGTTAATTTAAGAATATCGGTTATGATAGGATCACTTTCTATCCGCTTTAAATTGGCAAAAGCAAAAACATATTTTTTGCCTTCCTCTACTTCGATATCATCGACCGAAACTTTGTCAACGGATTGCGCTGTTCCGCTAACGGCCACTTCCACTTGGTTGGTTGTGGCATCGACGACATAGATGTAATAATCATAGATCCCTTCAAGCTCCTTTGTCGGTGTATAATCATCCGGAGCCTTCGTCGCAATATCGCGGCTGTTCAGCTCGATGCTCAGTTTGGGAGTGGCGGGGAGTTCCGGTTCCGGCGTGTTGCCTCCTTCATCTTTGGAGCAGGAGGCGCACACGGCCGAAAGGAGTAATATATTAATTAACAAATAGTATGTTTTCATAGGTCTGACCTTATATAGGGGGTTATAAATCTGTATCGTTGTTGCGGATCACCCAGTCGTTGACTTCTACGCTGATGCACATATAGATGTAGTCGGGCGTCGGGTCGGGATCTGGATCGGGATCTGGGTCAGGATCGGGGTCCGGATCGGGATCAGGACATTCCGGGCAATCCTGCCGTGCGAGGAAAAGCACCAAGGCATACTGGTCCTGACGGTCGAGGAACTCCTGGTCGCTCATGTCCGAATGTTCGAGCATCTTCGTAAGGGCCAGATAGGCATTCAGGTTGACGTTCAGGACCGGGGCTTTCTGTTTTTTGTAGGTGACCAGCAGACGATAGTTTTCGTCTGCCATCAGGCGCATGGTGTTGAGTTCGGCGAGGGCCACTTTCTGCGAGGGCAGGCCGTCGTAGGACGAGACGGCGCCGACTTCCACGTTGTCGCGGAGGTAAGGCAGGTAGGTGATGCTGTCGTCGTCCATCAGTTGGTTCTTATGGTGCATGTGGCCGTTGTCTGCCGTGATGGAGAAATCAAAGTCGTCGACATTCAGGCTTTCGCCGTTCGCGTCCTGGAGTATCAGGCGAACTTTGTTTGTATTTTTTGCCAAATTGACGATTTTTTCGCCGGTCTGGTCTTTTTCGATGGTCAAAGTGTCGAGGGCATGCCAAAGGCCGCACAGCTCGTTCGGGTTGTTGCGGTTTTCGTCACATTGCGTGCGTACGCAGAGATCCTCGAGGGTCGAGGTGCCGGGGTGCATCTCGCTGCACCGGTTGCAGTCGTCGCAAAGCCCTGCCCAGGTGACGAGCTGGTAGGTGCCGGGATCGAGCGGCAGGTCGATCCGGTTGCGTTTCAGTTCTTCCCCTTCTATCTGCCGTTTTTGCAGGAAAACGCCTGACTGGTCGAAAATAAACAGCATGGCATGTTCCACCTCTTTCTGGAAGGCGTCCGCAAACTTCATATTATAGTCGTAGACGAAGCGAAGGTGGTAATCGCAAGGGGGCAGATCGTCGTCATACATATAATCACATGAAGTGGCCAACAACAAGCACTGCACACCAAGGCATACAGATAGTTTATGGAAAAAACTGTTCATATTATTCTTTGTTTTAAAATCTGTTTTTCATTTTAAAAGAAAAAGAGCGGGTGTGTCAAAATCCCCTTGTCCCCGCGCCCCTCGCGGGGCCGCAAAAGAGCAAGCCTTATCAGTCTGATGGATATATGACTGGCTTTAATGAGATCCCGCGTCAAGCGCGGGAACAGGATAGTTTTGACACACTCTCATCTTTTGTTAATTTTAGAGTTCGATGTTATCATTATAGCGCAGTACCCAGTCTTTAACCTGAAGTTCTACATCCATCCATAATTGATCGGGTTCGTCAACAGTTGATGGGTCAAGTTGGAAGATACCGAAGTTATTAATCTTATTAACTGCCAACTTATAGATATTATTACGCACGATACCGAATTCCATAATACCCATTTCGCGAGGATTTTCGTTATCAGAATGTTTGATCCAGTACGGATAGTAACAATCCATAGCGTAAGTACCATCGTCCCCTGCCACAGCTTTTCTCACTGAGTATTTAGATAACTCATCATCAGTAAGCGTAGCTTTATATGTTGCCCATGTCATTTTTGGAGCTACACTTTCATAAGTGACCGTAACACCATCAACCTCAGTATCTACAGTAGCCAACAATTCTTCCATATACTTTCTATATCCCATATTAGCAGAATTATCAGCAAAAGAAGAGATATAAGTCTGTAATTCTTCTTCTGTTGTGGCACTTGCCAAGGCCGTTTGTACATCCGGATAATCAAACCACCAACCATTAGCCACAGTACCTTCATCATCTGCTCTTATTACAGAATGCTGAATTATTGTTTCCAAATTCTTATAAGGTTTATCTTCATAGATATAAAACTCTTCCTCCTCTCCTAAGTTGTCAAAAGTAATAGATTTAATATAATATCCTGAAGGAAGAACCCCTTCTGCACGATTGTAAGCGGCCAAAATCTTTGCAGTTCCCTTGAAAATTACACCTGTTGAATATCCATTAATTTGCAACTCCTTATCAGTCGTATTCTCTTCAGTATATCCAACTGTTGCATAGTCGCCAAGTTTATTATAACGGTTACCATCTCCTGCAATTGTAAACTCCTTAATACCTTCTGTCGCTTCTTCATAAAACTTAGCTACATTTACAGTACTTTTTATGCGATTATAATAAGGGAAATCCTCCAATTCTTCTCCTATCCAAGTATTTGTTTTTAATCTCGTTAAAGGATCTATAACATAATTCACCTGATGGCCGTTTACATCTGCTTTTTCCAGTCCTAACCATTCTACATTGCCTGTAACTTCCGGTGCAACTCTTTTATACATATACGTATTACCTGTCTCTTATACACATCTGACGCTGCCGACGAAGCTAGAAGTGTAGAT
>ENA-OYZB01000772-OYZB01000772.1-human-gut-metagenome-genome-assembly--contig:-NODE-772-length-12066-cov-3.744984_pt1 | contig 12066 bp, 9 predicted proteins | sample MGYA00243258_ERZ653467 | MGnify/ENA primary metagenome ERZ653467 (study PRJEB26926, sample SAMN06165011) | human gut metagenome | biome: ENVO:00009003; feature: ENVO:2100002; material: ENVO:00002003... | reverse complement strand
TCGGAGATGTGTATAAGAGACAGGACCGGCATGGAGAAGATGGCCTCCATCATGCAGAAGCTGCGTGACGAGCCCCTCACCGAGCTGGCCGGCCACAAGGTGGTCAAGGTCACCGACTACAAGAAGCCCGAAGAGACCGGCCTGCCCGCCGCAAACGTCCTCATCTACACTCTGGACAACGGCGCTACCGTGGTCGTCCGTCCCTCCGGCACGGAGCCGAAGATCAAGACCTACTTCACCACTCTGGGCAAGGATCTGGCCGAGGCTCAGGCTCAGAAGGATGCTCTGGCCGCTGCCATCGAGCCCATCCTCGCATAACGCAGAAATTTCATAAAAAAATTTATGCCCCCGTACAGCGCCAAAAGTGCTGCACGGGGGCATTTTTGATGGGCGCGGGCAGTTGCAGTTTGTGGGTGGATACGCTATAATATTCAATGAATAATAATACGCTCTGTGCAGTGCGGCGCAGAGCAGGAATAAAATGGGGCAGGTGTAAGAAATTGGAATGTCGTGTGACGGCAGTCCTGGTGGCGGCTGGTTCTTCCACCCGGATGGGATTTGATAAACTGAGCTTCGATCTGGGCGGTGAGACCGTCCTGGAGCGGAGCGTCCGGGCCTTTGACGAGTGTCCGGAGGTGGACGAGCTGGTGATCGTGACCGGCGCGTCCGGTGAGAATGCCCAGCGGGCTGCTGCCCGCTGCAAAAAGCCGGTGCGGCTGGTGAAGGGCGGCTCGACCCGCGCCGAGAGCGCCCGCAGCGGCGTGGCCGCTGCCCACGGCAGACTGGTGGCCGTCCACGACGCGGCCCGGCCCTTCGTGAGCCAGAGCGTTATCGCCGATACGATAGCGGCCGCTGCCCGCTGCGGTGCCGCCGCCCCGGCAGTGCCGGTGAAGGACACCATCAAGCAGGCGAAGGGCGGAAACGGCAAGACTGTGCCGGAAGGCTGCAGGGTGGAGAACACCCCCGACCGCAGCACCCTTTATGCGGTGCAGACGCCCCAGTGCTTCGACCGGGCCGCCTATCTGGCGGCGCTGGATGAACTGGACGAGGCCAGCGCCCGCCTCGTCACCGACGACTGCAGCCTGTTCGAGCTGACGGGCCGTCCGGTGGAGCTGGTACAGGGCGACTACGCAAACATCAAGATAACCACCCGGGAGGACCTGCCCCGGGCCGAGAACGGAGGAAAGAAAATGCGCATTGGTCATGGTTACGACGTCCACCGTCTGGTGGAGGGCCGCAAGCTCATCCTGGGCGGCGTGGAAGTGCCGTATGAGAAGGGCCTGCTGGGCCACTCGGACGCCGACGTGCTGGTCCACGCGGTCATGGACGCCGTGCTGGGCGCAGCGGCGCTGGGCGACATCGGCCAGCACTTCCCCGATACGGCGGAAGAGTACGCCGGGGCCGACAGCCTCATGCTGGCCCGCCGTGTGGCAGAGATCATGACCGGGCACGGCTGGCGCATCGAGAACATCGACGCCACCATCCTCTGCCAGCGCCCGAAGCTGGCCCCCCACATCCCGGCCATGCGGGCAAAGCTGGCCGAGGCTTTCGGGATGCCGGTGGACGCCGTGAGCGTCAAAGCCACCACCGAGGAGCATCTGGGCTTTACCGGCGAGGGGCTGGGCATCGCGGCCCATGCCGTCGCCCTCATCGAAGCAGTGTGAACGGGAGAATGTGACCCATGACTCTGAACTCTATCGTAGCAAACTTCCAGACCTTCAAGCTGGTAGACCTGCTGGACATCCTCATCATCGCGTTCCTCATCTACCAGCTGCTGGGCTTCGTCAACCGCACCCGCGCCGGCCAGCTGGCCAAGGGCGCGCTCATCGTGATGGCGGTCTATCTGGTGGCAAACATCCTGAATATGCGCACCGTCACCTGGCTGCTCAACTCGCTGCTGCAAGTCGGTCTGCTGACGCTGGTGGTGCTGTTCCAGCCCGAGATACGGCGTGCGCTGGAGCGGATGGGCCAGACCGACCAGTGGGCCTATCGCTTCTTCAATAAAAACCGCTACAACGACACCAGCCTCAAGGGCGCGTGGCGCAGCGCCATCATCGCCATCTGCGACGCGGCAGAGCGCTTTTCGGAGACCAAGACCGGCGCGCTCATCGTGCTGGAACGGAACACCAACCTTTCTGAGATCGTCCGCACCGGCACGCCTGTGAACAGCGCAGTCAACCTCGAGGTGCTGGGTACCATCTTCTACGAGGGTACCCCCCTCCACGACGGCGCAGCCATCATCGAGAATGGCCGCATCAAGGCCGCAGGCTGTGTGCTGCCCCTTTCCAACAACCTGGACCTGGGCAAGGACATGGGTACCCGCCACCGCGCCTGCCTCGGCATCGCCGAGAACTCCGACGCCATCGCCATCGTGGTCAGCGAGGAGACAGGCATCATCTCGATGGCGAAAAACGGTGTGCTCATGCGCCACTTTGACCGTCAGACCCTTTACACCCGGCTGGTGGATGAGATGATACCCAAGGAGACTGCCAGCGAGAAGAGCGCTGCCGAGGGCTGGAAGGCCCGGGGCAAGCGCCTGCTGAACTGGGTGAACAACAAGGAGGAGGATGAGCAGCAATGAGCACTGAGCAGAACAACGGCAAGCCTGCCGTACCCCCCAAGCGCAATCTGCTGAACGACCGCCGCATCCGGCTCCTGCTTTCTTTGCTGGGTGCAGTCATCGCGTGGATGGCTGTCACCATCGTCGTGCAGCCCGGCACCACCACCACCATCTATAATGTTCCGGTGGACTTTACCTATGATTCGGCTGCCTACACTTCCCGGGGCCTGAGCATCGTCAATGCAGAGGAAAAAACGGTCAACCTGAAGCTTTCCGGCGACGGCTACACCATCGGCAGCCTGTCGGCCAACGACTTTGTCGTCTACCCCGACTGGTCCAGCGTCCGCGACAGCGGCGAAAAGAGCCTGCGCCTTCAGGTGCGGAGCCAGAGCACCCTGCTCACCGGTGTGTCCGTCTCCATCGACGGCGACAACACCGTGGACGTGGTGTTCGATGTAGTGGAAGAAAAGACCCTGCCCATCCAGGTGACGACGAATTACCTGAAGATAGCAGACGGCTATATCCTCTACGGCACCGACATCTCGAAGGAGACGGTGACTCTCTCCGGACCCAGCACCGAGCTGAGCCAGGTGGAGACCTGTACCGCCGAGGTGACCTACAACGGCGAGTTGACCAGCCCCGTCACTCTGGACACCGGTCTGCGTTTTTACACCCGCAGCGGCGGAGAGGTGAAATTTGAGTATACTACTCTGGAAACGGACAGCGTCGAGGTCACGCTGCAGGTGTATAAGCTGGCCACCCTGCCGGTGGAAGTCAGCTTTATCAACGCGCCCCGCGACTTTGATCCCTCGGTGCTGGTCTACTCCCTGAGCAAAAAGACCCTCAATGTGGCCGGCCCGGAGTCCCAGATCGACCGTCTGTCCACCCTGTCGGTGGGTACCATCGACCTTTCCACCTTTGCACTGGATAAGGTGTACGAAATGCCCATCGAGCTGCCCAGCGGCATCCGCCTGCTGGACAACATCTCCAGCATCACGGTCAGCTTCGACAGCTCCCGTCTGGAAACCAAGACCATGAACCTGCCCGCCAGCTGTGTGCAGGTCATCAACCTGCCCTCCACCTACACCCTGACCGTGGAGACGGAGCGGCTGATGAACGTCACCCTCTGCGGCCCGGCCGGTTCGCTGGAAGCACTGAATCCGGAACAGGTGGTCATTGAGATCGACGCCGACGACTTCTATGTCGCCATCGGCCAGCAGAACATCGCCTGCCGCCTCTATGTGCCGGCCAACGACAAAATTTTTGCGCTGGGCAGCTATGTGGTGCAGTGCAAGATAGAAAGTAACTGAGTATATGATCCTGATCCATGATATTCGCCTGCCCCTCTCCGCCGGGGAGCCGCAGGCCTACGAAAAAGCCCTCCGCCTCGCCCGCATCCCCCGGGGAAAGGTGAACCATCTGGGCATCGCCCGGCTCTCGGTGGATGCCCGCCACGGCCAGCCCAAGCTGGTGTACACCGTGGCCGTGACCCTGAAAGAGGAGCGGGAAGAGGCCGCCTGTGCGGGTGCTTCCCGCAGCGTCACCGTCCGGGGCAAGACCGATCTCTCGGTGCAGAACGGCATCCTGCCGCTGACGCACCGGCCTGTGGTCTGCGGCCTCGGCCCGGCGGGCCTCTTTGCGGCGCTGCTGCTGGCCCGTCAGGGCTACCGGCCCATCGTGCTGGAACGCGGCCCGGCGCTGGACGAGCGCGTCAAGGCCGTGGAGCATTTCTCCGCCACCGGTGAGCTGGACGAGAACGCCAACATCCAGTTCGGCGAGGGCGGCGCCGGAACCTTCTCGGACGGCAAGCTCACCACCCGCATCGGCGACGAGCTCTGCGGCTTCGTGACCGAAGTGTTCCTCGAGCACGGCGCGCCGAAGGAGATCGCCTGGCAGCAGAAGCCCCATGTCGGCACCGACCTGCTGCGGGGCGTCATCACTTCGATCCGAAAAGAGATCGAGTCGCTGGGCGGTGAGGTCCACTTCAACACAGCCCTCACCGGCTTCGAGCGGCGGGACGGCCAGCTCGTCGGCATCCAGACCACGGACGGTGCGTTCCCCTGTGAGGCGCTGGTGTTCGCGGTGGGCCACTCGGCCCGCGACACCTTCGGGATGCTGATGGACAGCGGCCTCGTGCTGGAGTGCAAGCCCTTCAGCGTCGGCTTCCGGGCAGAGCATCTCCAATCGGAAATCGAAAAGAGCCTCTACCACGAGGCGGCGGGCCATCCGGCCCTGCCGCGCGGCGAGTATCAGCTTTCGCAGCACGTTGAAAAACGGTGCGTTTATACGTTCTGTATGTGTCCGGGCGGCCAGGTGGTGGCTTCGGCCAGCGAAAAGGGACGCGTCGTGACCAACGGCATGAGCTACCACGCCCGCAGCGGCAGGAATGCCAACGCGGCCGTGGTGGTCAGCGTGGGCGGCGAAGACTTCGGCAATGACCCCCGGAAGGCCATCGCCTTCCAGCGGGAGCTGGAAGCCCGGGCCTATGCAGCAGGCCGTCCCGGCGGAGAGTATGCTGCCCCGGCGGAGAACATCCAGAGCTTTTTGGAGGGCAGAGGCCGGCTGAACATTGGCCGCGTCCAGCCCACCTATGACCGGGGCGTCGTCGCTGCGGACCTCGGCGCACTGCTGCCGACCGAACTGGCCGACACCCTGCGGGCCGGTCTGCGGGCTTACGAGCGGAAAATTGCGGGTTACACCGCCCCCGAGGCCATTCTGACCGGCCTCGAGACCCGTACCAGCAGCCCGGTGCGGCTGAAACGGGAAGAAAATTTTGAATGCGCCCAGCTGGCAGGATTGTATCCCTGCGGCGAGGGTGCCGGATATGCGGGCGGCATCATGAGTGCCGCCGTCGATGGCCTGCGGGTGGCCCGCGCCATCATCAGCCGGTACAGCCCGGCAGAAGGGTGAGAAGTTGAATGACTGATCGTGAAGACGATTTTGACCGCACGGCGAAGGACAGCGAAGGCCGTAAGGTGCAGCAGGAGCTGGAACGCCAGCTCCGTGAGCTGGGCGACACCATGTCCGACTCCTTCCGCCACGGCTTTGAGGGCCGGGGCGAGGAGATCGGCGACCGTGTGTGGGATGTGGGCCGCGCTGCGGTGAATGCCGCCGGTTATGGCATCTCGGAGGCAGGCCGGGTCTTTCAGGCCGGAAAACAGGAGTACCAGAAGCGGGCCGGGGAGGCCAGAAGCAGTGCCAGCGCCAGCGGGATGACCGACTGGGCGCGCAATTTCTTTGCGAAGAAGCCGGAACCGACGGCCATTGAGAATATCCGCACCAGCGCGAAAAAGCGCCACAGCGCAGGCGTCGCCATGCTGGCGACCGGCATCACCTTCGCCGTCATCTTCGGCATCACGGCCATCGCCTGCTTTGGCACGGCGGGGGCGTTCACGTCCGGCGGCGTGATCGCCGAAACCACGGATACGTTCCTCAGTGCCATCGGCGATCTCGCACTGGGTGCGATCGCGGTGACGGGGTGGTGCTCTGCCGCTGTGACCGCTGTGTTCGGCTGGCTGACTGCAGCGGGCGCGTCCCGTATGAAGGCCGCCAAGAACCTGGAGCTCTACGCCGATACCGCCGAGGGCTTCGACTGGCACAAGGGCCTGTCCCTCTCCATGCTGGCCGACCTGACGCATAAAAAGAAGACCAAGGCTCTCAAGATGCTGCGGAAATTCATCCACAAGGGCTGGCTCAGTGCCTGGCTGGACGAGAAAAACGACAAGCTCTACCTGACGGCAGAGGACTACCGCGCCGCACAGGAAAATCAGCCCCAGCCCGAACCGGAAAAAGCGCCGGAACAGGCCGGAGAAGTCCCCCTGAACCTCGAGACGACCCGCCGCTTTGCGCAGGTGCTCGAGAAGGAGCAGGAGCTCATGGAGGATGAGCGGGCTGTGGAGGAGCTGCAGCATATGCAGAAGACCACCGAGTCCATCTGTGCCTGGCTGGAAGCCCACCCCGAGAGCCTGCCCAAGGCCCGCCGCTTTGCGGAATACTATATCCCCACCACCCTCAAGCTCCTGCACACCTACAACGACGTGCAGAGCCAGCAGGGCGAGAACGCGGAGGCCATCCGCCGGGATATTGCGGGCATCCTGCACACCCTGAATCAGGCTTATGATAACCTCTACGATAAGCTTTTGTCGGACGTGGCGCTGGACGTTTCCAGCGAGATCGCTGCGCTGCAGGGGATGCTGGCGAACGATGGTCTGGCCGGGGAGGGATTGCGATGACCTACCGGGCCTGGAACACCAAGACCGTTGACCGCGCCGCCCTGAAAGAGCTGACAGCGGCCATCGCCCAGCAGAACACCGAAGAGCTGGAATACCAGAACATGGACGAAGAGTGGAGCGAGGAAAAGTACCGCTCTGTCCTCGCGGCCCAGCAGAAAGAAGCCGGCCTGCTGGCCGGCATCCTCGCTGCCCGGGGCATCACCGACCCCGCCGAGGCGCTGACCCTTCTGGCGGGCGAAGAAGAGCTGAGCGACCCCATGCTCCTGACCGACATGGACAAAGCCTGTGAGCGCATCCTGCGGGCCATCGACGAAGGGGAGACCATCGTCGTCTTCGGCGACTACGACGTGGACGGTGTGACCGCCACGGCCCTGCTCTATCAGCACCTGAAAGGGATGGGTGCCGCCGTCAAGTGCATGCTGCCCAGCCGGGAGGGCGACGGCTACGGCCTCTCGAAGAACGCCATCCAGTCGATTTATGATAAGGGCTGCCGCCTCATCGTCACGGTGGACAACGGCATCTCTGCCGTAGAGGAAGCCGCATTCGCGGCCAGCCTCGGCATTGACCTCATCATCACAGACCACCATCTGCCCCACGACACCCTGCCCCAGGCAGTGGCCATCGTGGCCCCCCGCCGTGCCGACGACCACAGCCCCTTCAAGGGCCTGTGCGGCGCGGGCGTGGCCTTCAAGCTCTGTGCCGCGCTGGATGGCTGCCCGCCGGAAGAGATGCTGGAATACTGCGGCGACCTCGCCGCTGTTGGCACCGTGGCCGACGTCATGCCCCTGACAGGGGAGAACCGCACCATCGTCAAAGCAGGTCTGCGCCAGCTGCAAAATACGGACAGACCCGGCTTCTGCGCCCTTTTGGAAGAAGTGGGCCTTGCAGGCAAGCCGGTGACGGCAGAGAACATCAGCTACGCCATCGCGCCCCGCATCAATGCGGCGGGCCGGATGGACAGCGCTGTCACCGCTTTGCAGCTGGTGCTCTGTGAGGACGAAGACCGGGCGGTCGAACTGGCCCATAAGCTGAGCGACATCAACATCCAGCGGCAGGAGACGGAGATGGAGATCGTCAAAGCCGCGCAGGAGCTGCTGGACGCTGAGCCGGAACGCCTCGAAGATCGGGTCATCCTGCTCTGGGGCAGAGACTGGCACCCCGGCGTCATCGGCATCGTGGCCTCCCGCCTTGTGGAAAAGACCGGACGCCCGGTCATCGTGGTGTCGGTGGATGAGCACGGCGAGGGCAAGGGCAGCGGCCGCAGCGTGCAGGGCTTCAACCTGCACGAGTGCATCGCCTCCTGCGCCGACATCCTGCTCCGCTTCGGCGGCCACGCCATGGCAGCGGGCCTCTCGGTGCGGGAAGAGGATCTGCAGACGCTCCGCCAGCGGCTCAACGACTGGGCGGCCCGGGAGTGTCCCGTGCTGCGCACCCCGCCGCTGGAATGCGATCTGTCCGTCCACCTCGACCGCCTGACGGTGGAGAGCGTCCGCCGCCTCGACCAGCTGGCACCCTACGGTGCCGACAACCCCAGCCCGGTCTTCGTGCTGGAAAGGGCTGTCGTGGAGGTCGTCTACGCCGTCTCGGAGGGCAAGCACTGCCGCTTGCGTCTGCGGCAGGGCAATTCCAGCATCTACGCCGTCTGGTTCGGGATGCACCCGGAACAGGTGCCTTACTCGACGGGCGACGTCGTGGACGCAGCCATCAGCCTTTCGGTCTACGATTCGCCCCGGGGCGCACAGCTGTCGGGCCGCATCATCGAGCTGCACCCGGCGGGCCTCGGCAACACAGCTGCGGAGCAGGCCGCGCTGGTGCAGGCGCTGCGCCGGGGTACGCCCCTGACGCCGGAGCAGAAGGAGAGCATCGCCCCGGAGCGCAGCCATATCATCACCGTTTATCGGGAGCTGCAGGCGCGGCACTGGCACGCCGAAGACCTGCAGCCCCTGTTTGCAAAACTTGGCGAGGAGAACACCGGCCGGACGCTGGTGGCCGTCGCCGCGCTGGAACAGGTCGGCCTCATCACAGCGGCTGACCGGGGCGGGGCAAAGTTCTGGGAACTCGTGCCTGCCACCGGAAAGAAGAACCTTGCCGATGCGCCCATCCTGAAATGTCTGGAGGAACGATAAAGATGCCTGAGGGAAAGAAACCTGTCGCCCCCTCGCCCGCAGCACCGGCTGCGGCGAAAGAGGACAGCTACTCTGCAAAGACCCATCTCCACCAGCCCGTGCCGGTGACGGAGATGTCTACCGTGGCCGCAACGGCCCTGCCGGCCAATGCCCCTGAGGGGACCCTTCCCTCGGAGGTGCGGCCCGAGATCGTGACCTGGGAGAAGCTGGTGGAGGCCATCAAGGCCAGCGGCAAAGCCTACAATATGGCCATGATAGAAAAGGCTTACAATCTGGCCAACGACGCCCACAAGGGGGTCTGCCGCCGCAGCGGGGAACCCTATATCTGCCACCCGCTGGCTGTGGCCCGCCTCGTGCTGGACCTCGGCATGGACAGCGAGAGCATCGCTGCCGCCCTGCTCCATGATGTGGTGGAGGACACCCCCACCACGCTGACCGACCTGACCGCCGCTTTCGGCGAAGAGGTGGCCGCGCTGGTGGACGGCGTCACCAAGCTGACCAAGATCCAATTTTCCAATATCGAAGAGCTGCAGGCCGAGAACCTGCGCAAGATGCTGCTGGCTATGAGCCGTGACGTCCGCGTCATGATCATCAAGCTCTGTGACCGCCTGCACAATATGCGCACCGGCGACGCATGGCCGGAGCAGAAGCGCCGCGACAAGGCCCGGGAGACCATGGAGGTCTACGCCCCCATCGCCAACCGTCTGGGCATCCTGAACGTCAAGGAGGAGCTGGAAGACCGCAGCCTCCACTACCTCGACCCCGTGGGCTACGAGGAGATCAACAAGATGCTCAGCGAACGCGCGGGCGACGAGTTCCTGGCCAGCGTGTCGGGCGTCATCAAGAGCCGCCTCGAGGAGAGCGGCATCGAGGGCGCGACCATCAAGCGGAGAGTCAAGAGCATCTACGGCATCTACCGCAAGACCATCATGCAGAACAAGTCCTTTGATGAAATTTACGACATCTACGCGGTGCGCATCATCCTGGACACCCTGGCTGAGTGCTACAGCACCCTGGGCCTCATCCACGATATGTACCACCCGCTGCCCAACCGCTTCAAGGACTATATCTCCACCCCCAAGCCCAACGGCTACCAGAGCCTCCACACCACCGTCATCGGCCACGAGGGCATCCCCTTTGAGGTGCAGATACGCACCCGCACCATGGACGAGCAGGCCGAGTACGGCGTTGCCGCCCACTGGAAGTATAAGGAGGGCCTCGAGGGCCACGATAAGCTGGACGAGCGTCTGGCATGGGTCAGCCAGCTGCTGGAAAACCAGCGTGTCAGCGAGGATTCCGGCAACCTGCTCCACGATTTGAAGAGCGACCTGCTGCCGGAGGAGGTCTTTGCCTTCACCCCGAAGGGCGACGTCATCAACCTGCCTGCGGGCGCCAACTGCATCGACTTTGCCTACGCCATCCACTCTGCCGTCGGCAACCGGATGGTGGGCTGCAAGGTCAACAACCGCATCGTGCCCATCGACCATGTCGTGGCGACGGGCGAGATCATTGAAGTCATCCTCGGCCCGGCGGACAAAGGCCCCAGCCGCGACTGGCTCAAGATCGTGCGCACCAGCGAGGCCAAGAGCAAGATACGCAACTGGTTCAAGAAGATGCGCCGCGAAGAGAACATCCAGCAGGGCCGCGACGCGCTGGCCAAAGAGCTGCGCCGGGAGATGATCTTCATCCCCGACGACCAGCTGGATGAGTTCGTGGGCAGCTGCAGCCGCCGTCTGCGCCAGAACAACGCGGAGGAAATTTACGCCGCCATCGGCTACGGCGGCATGACCATCGCCAACTGCCTGCCCAAGCTCAAAGAGGAGTGGCAGAAGCTCAAGGCCGCCGAGGCTGCTGAGAACAAGTCGGTGGAGGATCTGCCGAAGGTCGATTTGAGCCGCGTCCATGCCACCGACGGCGTGGTGGTGGAGGGCTTCGACAACACCCCCATCAAGTTTGCAAAGTGCTGCTCGCCCCTGCCCGGCGACCCCATCGTGGGCTTTATCACCCGGGGCTTCGGCGTCTCCATCCACAAGCAGAGCTGCGCCAACGCGATGTCCAGCATGAAAGACCCCTCCAACGCCCCCCGCTGGGTCAAGGCGTACTGGGCCGACAGCGTCAAGGACAGCTACAAGGCCGGTCTGGAGATCATCGCCCTCAACCGCAACGAGCTGCTGTCCGATGTGCTGGCCGCGCTGGCTGACATCCGCGTTCCCATCTACGCCATGAACGCCCGTCAGGTGGAGAACAACTGTGCCGTCATCAGCCTGACCATCGGCATCAACAATACAGAGCACCTCAACCGGGTCGTGGCCCGTCTGTCCAAAGTCAAGGATGTGCTCAAGGTAACAAGGAGCTAATATGCGTGCAGTCATTCAGGCCGTATCCTCGGCCAGCGTCCGGGTCAACGGCGGCGAGCCGCGCCCCATCGGTCCCGGCCTCGTCATCCTGCTGGGCGTCAAGGACACCGATACTCTCGACATCGTGCCGAAACTGGCTGAAAAATGCGCGGGCCTGCGCATTTTCAAGGACGAAAACGACAAGCTGAACCTCAGCGCAAAGGACCTCGGGTACTCTGCACTGGTGGTGAGCCAGTTCACCCTCTACGGCGACACGAAGAAGGGCTTCCGTCCCAGCTTCATCAAGGCGGCCAAGCCCCCTCTCGCCGTGGACGCCTACGAGCTGTTCCTCGCCGAGATGAACAGGCAGGGCCTCAAGGATGTCCAGCACGGCGAGTTCGGCGCGGATATGCAGGTGTCGCTGGTCAACGAAGGCCCCTGCACCATCGTCATCGACACCGACGAGTGGCATAAAGGAGAAAAATAAACCATGAAGGCATTTCATCTGGTCGGCCCTGCGCCGTTTTACACCAACAGTTTCCTGCTCATCTCGGACGCAGGCAACGCGGTGGTCATCGACCCCGCCGCCGAGGTGCAGGAGTACGATAAGATCTTAAAGGAGCACGGCGGCAAGCTGAGCCTCATCCTCTGCACCCACGGCCACTACGACCATGTGGGCAGTGCGGGGGTCCTGAGCCGCGAGTGGGGCGCAAAGCTCTACTGTGAGCCCGCCGACTGTCGGGGGACCCAGCTGCTGCCCCTCAAGGGTTCGGACAGCGGCTACGAAGAGGGCGAGGTCATCCCCCTCGACG
>ENA-OYZB01000768-OYZB01000768.1-human-gut-metagenome-genome-assembly--contig:-NODE-768-length-12117-cov-4.850937_pt1 | contig 12117 bp, 10 predicted proteins | sample MGYA00243258_ERZ653467 | MGnify/ENA primary metagenome ERZ653467 (study PRJEB26926, sample SAMN06165011) | human gut metagenome | biome: ENVO:00009003; feature: ENVO:2100002; material: ENVO:00002003... | reverse complement strand
TGTATAAGAGACAGCGTTAAGTTGAATCACAATGAATTACTTTCTTATCCTAACAGTTTCGACCAAGTATTGTTTGGTACCGTTAAAGAAGCCTGGAATATGGGAGCAGTAGCGGTAGGCGCCACTATCTATTTCGGTTCGGAACAGAGTCGCCGTCAGCTCGTGGAGATAGCCGAAGCTTTTGAATATGCTCACGAACTGGGGATGGCAACCATTCTTTGGTGTTACCTGCGCAATAATGATTTCAAGAAAGGTGCTGTCGATTATCATGCTGCCGCCGACCTGACAGGACAGGCCGACCGTTTGGGAGTGACTATCAAAGCTGATATTGTGAAACAGAAACTTCCGACTAATAATGGTGGCTTCAAAGCTATCGGTTTCGGAAAGATCGACGAGCGTATGTATACCGAACTTGCTTCCGAACATCCGATTGACCTTTGCCGCTACCAGGTAGCCAACGGCTATATGGGACGCGTTGGTTTGATTAACTCCGGTGGAGAATCTCACGGTTCTTCCGATTTGCGTGATGCCGTCATTACAGCTGTAGTCAACAAACGTGCAGGAGGTATGGGATTGATTAGCGGACGTAAAGCGTTCCAGAAACCAATGAACGAAGGGGTGGAATTATTGAATACTATTCAGGATGTATATCTTGATTCGTCAATAACGATTGCATAATCAGAGATGAATGGAAATAAATTATTATCTTTGACTATTAGATCGTTAACCATTAAAAATTAAGAGTATGAAATTTTTTATTGACACAGCTAATTTGGAGCAAATTCAGGAGGCTTATGACCTCGGAGTACTTGACGGAGTGACTACCAACCCTTCGCTGATGGCGAAAGAAGGTATCAAAGGAACGCAGAATCAGCGTGAACATTATATCAAGATATGCAAGATTGTCAACGGAGATGTCAGTGCCGAGGTGATAGCAACCGATTATGAAGGAATGATTCGTGAAGGTGAAGAACTTGCCGCGCTCAATCCGCACATCGTAGTAAAAGTTCCCTGTATTGCCGATGGCATTAAAGCTATCAAACATTTCACGGAAAAGGGAATCCGTACGAACTGTACATTAGTCTTTTCAGTAGGACAGGCATTACTGGCAGCTAAAGCCGGAGCTACCTATGTTTCGCCTTTTGTCGGTCGTCTGGACGATATTTGTGAAGATGGAGTAGGGCTTGTGGGAGATATTGTACGTATGTATCGTACCTATGATTACAAGACACAAGTGCTCGCTGCTTCTATCCGCAATACGAAACATATTATCGAATGTGTGGAAGTGGGAGCGGACGTTGCTACTTGTCCGTTGAGTGCTATCAAGGGTTTATTGAATCATCCGTTGACGGATTCGGGATTGAAGAAGTTTCTGGAAGACTATAAAAAAGTCAATGGTTGAGTAAGTAATGAAACTTGCAGTATATTAAAATTTTTAGGCACGGATTATTTGCTCAGGTCTTAGAATTCCGTGCCTAAAGAATATTTGTTTTTTCGGGTAGCTGCTCATTACTCTTTTTTCCGTTCCTGTTTTCTCTTCTCCTTATATTGAGTTGGCGTTTCTCCTGTATATTGTTTGAAAGCCGTACTGAAATAGCGTGAAGTAGTGAAGCCGACCTTCTCGGCAATTTCCGTGAACGACATGTCCGTACTGGTGATTAATGTGATCGCTTTCTCCATCCGGAATTTATTAATGTAATCATTGGCTCCCATATCGGTCAGAGCTTTTAGCTTATTGTAAAGGGAAGCCCGGCTCATACCTATCTCCTTGCAGATAAAAGTGACGTCCAGATTGCTGCTATCCAGATGTTCCTGAATAATTTTATTCAGTTTCAGCAGAAATGTTTCATCTGCCTGGCTGAAAGTGCTCTCTTCCGGCGCAGGGACTAATCCTGTATTCAAATATCTTTTCTTGATAGATTCGCGGTTTTTCAATCGGTTGCGAATGATTTCCATTAGCATTTCTATCTCAAAGGGCTTAGTCAGATAAGCGTCCGCCCCGTTCTTGTAGCCACTCAACTGACTTTGTTTATCATCTCTTGCTGTCAGCAGAATGATAGGAATGTGACTGATCGTAATATCTTCCTTTATATTTTTGCATAGTTCATATCCATTCATTCTCGGCATCATCACGTCGCTGATGATAATATCCGGAACATGGCTTTTGGTCAGTTGAAGGGCTTCCATACCATCCGAAGCAATCACTACCCTTTTGAAATATTCTCCCAGTGACTTTTTCAGAAAATCCGTCAAATCCGGATTGTCATCCACCACTAGAATACTGTAAGGACTCGTATCAAACGTATTTTCCTCCGGTAACTGTTCTTTGCTATCATCGTTCATCAATTCGTTCAGATATGCCTTCGGCTGACAGACGATCTCTTCCGATTGTTGTCTCAAGGGTAGTTCAAAGAAGAATGTTGCACCAGCTTCCTGATTATCCCGTGCACCGATGGAGCCTCCGTGTAGTTCTACCAGAATCCTGGAATAAGATAATCCGATACCTGTGCCGCTTTGCTCTCCTGTACCTTGATAGAAACGGGTGAAGAGTTTTTGTGTATTTACTTGTTTCAATCCGTTTCCCCGGTCAATGATGGAGATACGTACGCTATTTTTCTCGGAAAGCAACTCCGATGTAATTGTTATTTCTGCATCTTGTGGACTGTGTTTCAAGGCATTGATAAGCAGATTGCTTAGAATAATCTCACACTTATCTTTATCGAAACTTACAGTATTGACCTGTGGGTCAAGCTGATAGCGGATACGGACGTTTTTAGCTTCACCTTCGCTGACGAAATCTTGGGATACATGTTCAATCCATTGATTGAGAGCATACGGCTGTATCTGCAATTTACTTTCCCCAACCTCCATTTTGCGTACATCGAGTACCATATTAATAAGGTTTTTCATTCGCTGTGACTGGCGATAGATTGCTTTTATAGGTAAATATTGTGTATCTTCGGCAGAAAGCGATTTCAGTATCCGGCTAAGCGGTGCGTGTATGAGCGTTAAAGGTGTGCGCAGCTCATGACTGATATTAATAAGAAAACGTACTTTTTCTTCATATACCTGTTGTTCATGTTCCTTCATTGCCCATTTCAGTTTTTCTTCCTTACGCTTTAGAGTTCTTCGGAAAGTTTCAATAATAGCGGCAGCAGTAAGAACGGTACAGCTAAGAATAAACCACCATGTCCGATACCAGGGAGGGAGAATGGTTAGTTCCAGTACTTCCTGACTGGGAATCCAACTGCCATCTTTAGCTGTACATGAAGCCATAATCTTATAACTTCCCGGAGGAAGTGAACGTATAGCCAGTTCGGGATTGTACGATTCGATTTGCTGGTCATTCAGCCCTTCTATCTGGTATCTGTACACTTTCTGTCGGAAAATGTCCTTCTCTTTCGACATGATCCGGATAGTGATATTACTGTTCCAGGGAGCGGAGATCCCTGTTGGTCGATTGGTTAATTCGTTATTCACGGATTCTCCATTGATGATGACATCGGATAATTGGAGTTGGGGAAGTTCAGAAGTTGTTAATGGTATTTTGCAGTTAATGTGCAGTAAACCTTTTACTCCACCCATATAGACGTCTCCCTGCATACTTAACAGGCGGGGTTTGGAAAGATATTCGTTCTGGATTACGCCGTCTGATTCGCCGAATAGAACGAACTTTTTTTCTTTGATAAGCCAAGCGAAAAGCATGCTGTCAGCTCCTATCCATACTTTTCCTTGCTGGTCGCATACGATCAAAGTGATTTCACTAAATAGAGAGGTCGGGATCGGAGTCTGTATTTTGGTGGCGGGATTGTAGTGTACCAATCCGTAATTGTTCCCAATCCAGAAGTTTCCCTCTTCGTCTCTTGAAACGGAGTTGATGGTCGTGTCTTTCCAGCATCTGTATAGGGCTTTCAGCCGGTTTGTATGGTTGTCCAGTTCATATATGTGCTTCGTATCATTTAGATAAGTGGTGTTCCTATAATTGCCGATTGGCAGGAGAGCACCGATAATATCTTGTTCTTCCTGTTCTATAGCGGTACTGAAAGTACGTGTATTCAAATCATATATATAGATATGTTCTCCAAGGAACAGAATGCTGTGATGAGTGTTCCGGAGTAGATTTACAGCCTTGCCTCGATTGCATAAGAGTGCTGTTGTTTCAGCGTCGACAATGGTGAAAGGTTGTTTTTCTCCAGTTGCCGGATTGAAAATAAATACTCCTTGTGAGAAAATAGAAATTAATAATTTACCGGGAGTAAACTGACAAATAGAGGCAACTTTGTCTTCCCAGGTTGAGGGATAATGAGTAAATTTCTCTGTGAGCGGATTAAAGTTGTTGATACCTCCTCCGTCCGTGCCTACCCAGATTTGATCTTGAGATTCCTGGAAAAGACTTAGAACGGTATTGTTGCTTAGTCCGCGGTCGTTGCCGGGAGGTACATCTGTATACGTTTTCATGGAAACTTCCCGGATGCTGATTAGTCCGTTGCGGATGCTGCCTGCCCATATATTGTTGTTGTAGTCGTTGTATAGGCATAAGATAGAGTTGGCGGGAAGTGAATAGTTGTCACTTCCGGGCACATGTTCCAGCAGAGAAAAATGTCCGGTTTCCGGGTCGAGAATATTAATGCCTCCTCCGTCTGTTCCAATCCAGATTTCTCCTTCCCGTTCGGCGAGACTTAGTATGACATTGTTGCTTAAAGAGGAGTTGTGGGTAGTATATGTAGCCAGTAGTTTACCGTCGCGTGTCAGACAGTTCAGCCCTCCATTGTAGGGAGCTACCCAGATTCTTTTTTGTGAGTCTATGAGTACATTCATGATTTCTTTTCCGCAATCGAAAGGAGGACGTCGGCATTTTCCGGTATTCAGGTCGAGCAGGAGTAGTCCTTGCCAGCGACTACAACAAAGTAATGTTCGTTTATCCCATAGACTTAGCAGAGTCACATTATAATTGGGCTCTAGGTCAAACGTTTGCAGGAGGCGGAAAGTGGCATCCTGATAATTATAGAAAAAGATTTTATTTTTCGAACCGAATAACACTCCATCATCAGTCAGGCAGACGGAATAGGCGATGATATTATTTCCTGTTTCATCAGTCGGTATAAGAAAGTCATCGCTTTGCCGCTGATAACGTGCCACTCCCTTATCTGTCAGAATCCATATATTGTTTTGTACATCTTCTATCAGCTGGTAGATTAAATTGTGAGGAATGGAATGAGGGTTGTTTGACTGATGGACATACTTTTTAAGTTCATGTCCGTCATATCGTCCCAGTCCGGAGCGGGTTCCAATCCATACAAAACCTTGTTCATCCGTTAAGATGCATCGTACGGTAGAAGGCAGTCCGTCTTTTAGTGAGATTTGCTTATAGTAATAATGACCGGCTTGAAGAGGGGAGATGCCGATAAACAGTGCGATAAATGCGATGCATAGTAGTAAAAAGGTCTTTCTTCTCATGAGATTAGGTCAGTTAAACTAAAACAAAGATAATACATTCGGATGAATGTTTGTTGAAAAGCAAACTTATTTTGTATTCCTTCAGGTAAAAGAGTTATATATAGTTGCTTTTTTCTATTTAATTTTGTATCTTTAAAGCTTTCCGTCCTTCTAAAGATAAGTTGTCCCCTTGTAATGGGATAATAGTCATCTTATAGGGTGCTATTTATCACTTTACAAAATGATTATTGTCACCTTATAAGGGGATGACTACTCGACTGCATAAACTATTATAAATTTCTGTACTGAAAATCTTTAATCTCTGCACTGAAAATCCTTGAATACAATGAGAATTGCTAATTCTTCATCTTATATTCATAGGGAGCCATTCCAACAACTTTTTTAAATAACCGGCTTATTGGAAGTAAAGGCCTGTACACAGCAGATTAGGTAAAGTAGCCGGTTTTTATCAGCGGGAAGATAGTATTATTTAGCTAGATTCTCTATCTTTGCTCGAAAATATACGACTATGATTACCGAAGAACTACAGAAACTTTATCAGTCATATACGGGCGTTCCCGCTGAAAACATAACAGAATTACCGTCTTCCGGTTCCAACCGCCGTTATTTTCGGCTGACGGGTATAGAAACATTGATTGGAGTTTACGGAGCTTCTATCGATGAGAATGAAGCATTTCTTTATATGGCAGGACACTTCCACAAATGTGGACTGCCTGTTCCCGAAGTGCGCATCGTTTCGGAAGATAAGACCTATTATTTGCAGGAGGATTTGGGCGATACTCTGTTGTTCCATGCCATAGAGAAAGGACGTGCTACCAGCGTCTTTTCAGAAGAGGAAAAAGAGTTGCTTCGCAAAACGATTCGTTTGCTTCCTGCCATTCAGTTTGCCGGGGCCGATGGATTTGATTTTTCCCGTTGTTATCCTCAACCGGAGTTCAACCAACGCTCCATTCTGTGGGATTTGAATTACTTTAAATATTGCTTCCTGAAAGCTACCGGTATGGAGTTTCAGGAGGATAAACTGGAAGATGATTTCCAGAAAATGAGTGATGTCTTGCTTCGTAGTTCTTCCGCTACTTTTATGTATCGTGATTTTCAGAGCCGTAATGTGATGATAAAAGATGGCGAACCATGGTTTATCGACTTTCAGGGCGGACGCAAAGGCCCGTTCTATTATGACATAGCCTCTTTCCTGTGGCAAGCGAAAGCGAAATATCCCGATAGTCTTCGTAAAGAACTGCTGCAAGAGTATATGGAAGCTCTTCGCAAATACCAACCGATTGACGAATCCTATTTTTATAGCCAGCTTCGTCACTTTGTCCTTTTCCGTACGCTGCAAGTGCTGGGAGCTTATGGTTTCCGTGGTTACTTTGAAAAGAAACCGCATTTTATCCAAAGTGTTCCTTATGCCATCGAAAACCTGCGTGAATTGTTGAAAGAAGAATATCCGGAATATCCGTATCTCTGTAACGTTTTGCGAGAGCTTACCGGACTGAAACAATTTACGGACGATCTGAAAAAGCGGCAGTTAACCGTCAAAGTAATGAGTTTTGCCTATAAGAAAGGAATTCCTGATGACTCTACCGGCAATGGAGGAGGTTATGTATTCGACTGTCGCGCCGTGAATAATCCCGGTAAGTATGAGCGTTACAAACCTTTCACCGGACTGGATGAACCTGTAATCACTTTCTTGGAAGAAGATGGAGAAATACTCCGTTTCCTCGATCATGTCTATGCTTTGGTGGATGCCTCCGTGCAACGTTATATGGAACGCGGATTCAGCAATTTGTCCGTCTGCTTCGGTTGCACCGGCGGACAGCATCGTTCTGTTTATTCTGCCCAGCATCTGGCAGAGCACCTGAATCAGAAATTTGGTGTGAAAGTCGAACTGGTGCATCGGGAACAGAATATCGAACATACGTTTGAGGCAACAATCTAAGAAGAGTAAATATTAAAGAAGAAAGTAACCGAAAGAATGAAAGCAATGATATTTGCAGCCGGTTTGGGTAGCCGGCTGAAGCCGCTCACCGATACCATGCCGAAGGCTTTGGTTCCCATAGCCGGACATCCGATGTTGGAACATGTGATCTTAAAACTGAAAGCTGCCGGATTCACAGAAATAGTGATTAATATCCATCATTTTGGCGAACAAATACTTGATTTCTTAGAAGCCAATGAGAATTTTGGGCTTATCATACATATTTCCGATGAACGCGATCTGTTGCTCGACACCGGTGGGGGAATTAAGAAAGCCCGTTCTTTCTTTGAAAACTCCGATGAGCCTTTCCTGATACACAATGTCGATATTCTTTCAGACGTGAGTCTGAAAGAATTATATGACTACCATTTACGAAGCGGTGCTGTTGCCACTTTACTGGCCAGCCAACGTAAAACCTCCCGCTATCTTCTTTTTGATACAGATAAGAGACTTTGCGGATGGATAAACAAGGATACGGAACAAGTGAAACCGGAAGGTTTTCAGTATGATTCTTCCCTTTATCGGGAATATGCATTCAGTGGCATCCATGTACTTTCGCCCGCCATTTTTCAATGGATGACCTCTCCCTCATGGGATGGAAAATTCTCTATCATGGATTTCTATCTTGCCACTTGCCGGCAAGTAAACTATGGTGGTTACTTGACAGAAAAGTTGCATCTGATTGATATAGGCAAACCGGAAACATTAGCGAAAGCAGAAGGCTTCTTATACCAAAATGCGAAATAAAGATACTGAAAGAGGCTAAAAGGCCTCTTTCTTTCTATGTAACAAAATATTAAAGTAACTTTGCTTGGATAAACAATCAATATTGTAATACTATACAAATTTTGCTGCATGGAACAGACTTTGGTAAATGGGATAGCTGATAACTTATTGCATAATATCTTTAATGACTTGTCTGTAGGCTTGGAATTGTATGATAAGGACGGTCTCATGATAGATGTCAATTATTCACGGTTGAGATCAATGGGGATAAAAGACAAAAAGGATATTTTGGGCTATAATCTATTCAACTACACCAGTTTCTCTGATGAAATCAAGGAACAGATCAGAAAAGGAGAAACAGTGCGTTTCATGGCAAAATATGATTTTGATGACTTGTGCCGTCTTTTTCCTACTAATCTGTCCGGTATAAAATTCTTCGAGATTACCGTTTCTTTTGTACATAATGATAAGTCTGAAATTACCAATTATATGGTGATAACTCAAGATATCACCGAACGTGTTTTGTGGCAAAACAAATATGACAATCTTTACGAAGAGGTTGTGCGTTCGAAAAAAGAACTTCTTGAGAGCGAACAAAGAATGATCCATTTGATTCGTCAGAATGAATTGGTATTGAACAATATTAATTCGGGATTGGCATATATTGCGAACGACTATATCGTACAATGGGAGAATATCTCGCTTTGTAGTAAAAGCCTTTCTTATGAGGCTTACAAAAAAGGAGAACCTTGCTATCTGACAGCCCATAATCGCACCACTCCTTGTGAGAATTGTGTGATGCAACGTGCCCGGAAATCCGGTCAGGTAGAGTCTATCTTGTTTAATCTGGATAACAAGCATGTCATAGAAGTCTTTGCTACTCCCATATTTAATGAACAGGGAGATGTTGACGGTGTCGTGATTCGTGTAGATGATGTTACCGAGCGGCAGCACATGATTGGTGAACTTGAAAAGGCAAGGAGCCGCGCTGAACAATCCGATAAGTTGAAATCCGCCTTTCTGGCAAATATGAGCCATGAGATTCGTACACCGTTAAATGCTATCGTTGGTTTTTCCGACTTATTGATGGTGACGGAAGATTAAGAAGAAAAAGAAGAATTTATTCAGATTATCAATGCCAACAATGAGTTGCTTTTGAAGCTGATTAACGACATACTGGATCTTTCGAAAATAGAAGCCGGCTCGGTAGAACTGAAATACGAAAATTTTGATTTGGCTGTTTATTTCAACGAATTAGCTGCTTCGATGCATCGTCGTGTAGTAAATCCGCAGGTTCGGTTAGTTCCCGTGAATCCTTATGAAGCCTGTACCGTTCGTTTGGATAAAAACCGGTTAGCGCAGATTCTCACTAACTTTGTAACTAATGCTATCAAATATACCTCCAAAGGAACTATTGAAATGGGGTATGAGAAGATAGACGAAAATATTCGTCTTTACGTTCGCGATACAGGTATCGGCATACCGGAGGATAAAAAAGATAAAGTATTTCATCGTTTTGAGAAACTGGATGAATTTGCACAGGGAACCGGATTGGGATTGTCCATTTGTAAAGCCATTGTTGAGGCTTGCAGAGGAGAGATAGGCTTTGAGTCAGAATTTGATAAAGGGTCTTTATTTTGGGCGGTTTTGCCATGCCAGTTCGAATCGGTTAACAGCGAACCGACTTCTTCACGTCGGAACAATGAGAAGGATGCGAATAAAGAAAATATTCTTGACTCCGAAGAAACAAAAAAAGTACCTAAAAGAGTACTGGTCGTTGAAGATATACAAAGTAACTTCTTTTTGGTATCTTCTATCTTGAAAAACAAATGCCAGTTGTTACACGCACCGAATGGACTGGAGGCAGTTGAGATTGTCCGTACCCAACCGGTGGATTTGGTACTGATGGATATGAAGATGCCTGTTATGGACGGACGTACTGCAACCTCGGAGATCCGGAAGTTCAATGCTGAAATTCCAATTATCGCCCTGACTGCTCATGCCTTTGATGCTGACCGGGTAGCTGCGTTGAAAGCCGGTTGTGATGATTATCTGGTGAAGCCGATCAATGGCGCGAAGTTGATGCAGACTCTGAAAGAGTATGGTTGTTGAAAGGAGGGGATTAAAAATGTGCTGATCTGAAAAAGGGTATATTCTATTCTTTCTGTTTTTAATATATCGGTCACTTGTTTGTGGTGAAGGAAAAAACGCTCTGCATTTTGGATGAAAGAATGTAGGATTGTTTGTTATCCTGGATAATTCCTGTCTAAAAATAAATAATTCCTCTGTATTGCTATCTATATGCTTACTGTTTGCCCGTATGTAGTTTGTTTTATCATTCTTTTTTGGTGCGTATATGATGATGAACTAGCCTATAAACAGGCTTTTCCGAGGGCTTTTATAACTTGGTCGGTGAGTATGGAAGGCTTTCTCGGTGAGGAAGGATGTGTTCCTCACCGAGGAATGGCTTATTGCTCACCGAGGAAAATCATTTATTTCTTTAAAGAAAACGCATATCATCTGAAAATATATGCTGTATTGTGGTAGTAATATGCATATATATGTGATAATATGGATGCTTTTAATTCCGGATTACCATCTTCAATAGTTTTGTTTTCTTTCTTAATCTGAAAAATAGAACATTTCTCTTGTTTGTTTGGAGGAATTGAAAGGGAGACGGCTTACTATAAAAGGCTATAAATCCGTAAAGTTTGGGATTGTTTTTTATGTTTATGGATTTAAATAGTTATCTTTGTACAAGAAAGGAGGTATATAATGACTGCTACAAAGAAAATAAAAACTCGGGAAGAACTTAGAGTTGAGGTAGTGAAGAAAATTACAGCTAATAAAAGGAATGCCCAATCTTTTCTAAAAAAAGCTGGAATAGTCTCTAAATCAGGTGAACTTACCAAAATTTATAGATGAAAGAAACATTATACTCACGTCGTTCTAATCTTGTTGTTGGCTTTCATGGTTGTGATCAATCAATTAAAGAACAAGTGTTTGAACATCTGGCGAGATTGGCAGCAGTTGCCGATCTTTCGGAAGAAAATCGTATCGCTTATGATAAGGCATTAGATCGATATAGAGTCAATCAAATCGTAGAGGAGGATGAACGGCGCAAAAACGAAGAGATGCGGAGAAAAGCGGCTGAAGAAGGGATGAAAGAAGGGCTAAAGGAAGGGATAAGAGAAGGAATAAAGGAAGGAATGGAGAAAGGGATGGAGAAAGGAGAGCAAAAGAAGCAAATTGAAATTGCTCGAAAGATGAGGGAGGACGGAATATCCATTGATACAATTATCAAATACACGGGTCTTCAATCTTCTGATATAGAAAACCTATAATATATCTTCGTAGGAAAATTGTTGTAGTTATATTAGGATAAAATATAAAGGAGGCGGGAATATTCAAGAATGGATACTTCCGCTTTCTTTTTTTGATTCGTAAGATGTCCAACAATGTCTATGATGGTTAGATATATCGATGAAATGGACGATTTTAGACAAATTTGGAAGAATCGTAGCTAAAATAGAACATTCTTTGCCTTTAATATAGCCTACATTTGTGATCGTGATTGTCAAAAGGGACAGCACAATTATTAAATAAAGCTAATCTTAATTATTAAATTTATGAGAAACAAATTCCTATTTCTTTGTCTCTTCCTTTTTGGAACGTTGACAGCTTGTAAAGACACAAAATGGGTAGACGTTCCAACTGGTACTCCTCCTGAAGGTGCAATCACAGGAAAACCTGGTGAACCGGAAGAACCGGATGATCCTACTGTAAAATCATTCATTAATTGCTCTTACATTCGGGGGGATTTTTTTGAAATAAACCGTATTTCGGCAGCCAGTATGGGTGCTTGTACGGATTTGATTTATTTGGCAGCGCGTCCTTATGCAAATGGCTGTCTCTTATACACATCTCCGAGCCCACGAGACGCTCATGAATCTCGT
>ENA-OYZB01000766-OYZB01000766.1-human-gut-metagenome-genome-assembly--contig:-NODE-766-length-12158-cov-9.031728_pt1 | contig 12158 bp, 7 predicted proteins | sample MGYA00243258_ERZ653467 | MGnify/ENA primary metagenome ERZ653467 (study PRJEB26926, sample SAMN06165011) | human gut metagenome | biome: ENVO:00009003; feature: ENVO:2100002; material: ENVO:00002003... | reverse complement strand
GGGACGCAATCTCGCCGATCTTTAAATTTTCAACGACGGTCAGAACGGTGATTTATACTACAAATGCTATTGAATCCCTGAATTCTACCTACCGGAAACTGAATCGCCAGAGAAGCGTATTTCCAAGCGATACAGCTCTATTAAAGGCACTATATCTTGCCACATTTGAAGCTACAAAGAAATGGACCAGTACGATCCGCAACTGGGCACAGGTGTATGGTGAACTGAGTATTATGTACGAAGGACGCCTCCCAGAGTAACGAATAAACGGGCGAATAAGACGGGCGGAAAACCGCCTGCTCTTGACATGCCATTCAACAACTGTTATATATAAAACAAGGGTGAGAAGCCTGATTTTCAGGCTTGCCACCCTTGCATATCATAGAAGAATCTTATTTACAGACTTTTTCTCACAGTCTCGAAAAATTAAATCCCATAAGACAAATACACCAGTTTATGAGAAAAAAATCTCTCGTAGACTGGTGTATTTTTGCTTTTAATAGAATCATCCTATTCAATCTCAACAACAAGTCGATGCAGTCCAGGTCTCCAGCGCATCCCTATCAGGCGTATACCTTAAATTGCAAATAATATAACCATGATCAACTAATTATATAATCTGGCTTGACTTCATATAACAAAAGTGCTATTCCAGTCATCTATTATTCTGATTTGGATTGGCTTCATTTAATATAAGCGCTGTTGCGGTCAACTATAAATATGATTCGATTTGACTTTATTATATATAAGTGCTATTGCGGTCAACCTGAAACTTGTTTCGACTTGACTTCATTTAATACAAGCGCAATTCCAGTCAACCTAAAACTCATTTCAACTTGACCATATACTGCATAAGCGCAATCCCAGTCAACCTGAAACCTGCTTCAACTTGACCGAAAATAATAAAATTGCGCTCGCGGTCAAATCATACATTACTATTTACTTGGAAATTACTATAATCTAAAAGAAACTGTCGGATCATACCGCATCCTTATACACTCTCTGGATATGCATTGCCAGATATCCTGTCTCTGTTTCATCCAGCTTATGTCCAATACATTCTTCCAGGTTTTTACAGATGTCAGTGGCAACCTTATAGGCCTGGGGATACTGATCCAGCATATATTCATTCATGTCCAGATTCAGCTTCTCTCCTGTAGATGCACGCGCTACCATATACTTCATATGGTTCATCAGGCGATTATAGGACAGTGACAGTACATCGATTGGCTTACCTGTTGCTTTCTCGAGCATATCTATACACTCTCTCACTGCTCTCGCAGTCTGCATGGCAACAGATACCTTCTCATCACCAATTGCAGAATGAATATGCAATGCCACATATCCAACCTCATGATCATCAATCTCTATCTGAAGTCTTTCTCTCAGAATTGTTTTCAGTGTTTCCGCAACTTTAAATTCACTGTAGAAAAGAACCTTGATATCCTCTGTCAGCGGATTGCTGATCTGCTCATTTCTGCGGATTCTTGCGACTGCAAAAGAAATATGGTCAGCAAGTGGAAAAAGAATCCCTCTGTCTATGGAATCTCCAAACACTTTCTGTGACTCTGTCAGAATTGCATCTGCAATCTCCAGATACTCCGGCTCTATTCCCTTTACCAGTTCCTTCGCAGATCCACGCTCTGTCTCCTGTTCCAGACGATATGTAGTGCATCCCTCCGGCTTATCAAAACGCTGGCTGACCTTTTTTCCAAAGCCAACACCCTTGCCAAGAATCACATACTCCTTATTTTCATCCATATCAATGGCTATAACACCATTATTATTTAATACCTTGCTAACTCTGTACATCTCTGTCGTAATCCCCTCTATAAAAATTTATTGCCATTATAATAATTTTCCCTTTGGTCATAAAACATGTTTAAAAATGCTTTACGCAAAATAATACTACAAAATGGGACGCACATCTTGCGAAAAGCATTTTTCAGACACGCTCTAGTAAATAATGCATTTAAGACAGTTCAGCAGAATACGAAAGACAAGGAAAATATCTGCAGGCGTGCTGACGCACAACAAAGATATCTGACGCAGGATTTCACACTCTGATGGACTGGATTAAGATGCATTATTTACCAGGACTGCTATAGTTTACCATATTTTGAATAAGAATCCTATCTGTCACACAAATTTGTTACATTTTTGATTCCCAGATCCCTCCTGCAAAAAAGTCATCCTTTTCAATTCACGTGCGTAAAAAAACAGTCAGATAATCAAGATGTCATCTCTTTTGATCATCCAACTGTTTTTTGATAACAATATTATTCCAGCGTCTCCACCGCAAACAACGGTTCACCGGCCTTGATCTCACCGTTTGCCAGAAGTCTGATCCTCTGGTTGTCTTCCGGTTCAGTATCGAGGATCGGGGAAGTGATGGACGGAGCATTGGCTGTTAAGAACTCCAAATCCAGTTTCATCATCGGATCACCTTTTTTCACTTTCTGGCCCTCTGTTACCAGGATTTCGAAGCCTTTTCCTTCCAGTTTTACAGTGTCGATTCCCATATGAAGAAGCATAGGGATACCGGAATCTGTCTGGAAACCTATAGCATGTTTTGTATCAAAAATAAACTCAACTTCACCGTCTGCAGGTGCATATACAGTACCTTCTGTTGGTGTCACCACTGCACCGTCACCTATCATTTTTCCTGCAAATCCCTCATCCGGTGCAGTAGAAAGATCTGCTGCGATTCCGTCTACAGGGCTGTAAATGATTGCTGTTTTTCTGATCTTTTCTTCTTTTACAGGTGCCAAGGACTGTGCTGTACCTGCATTTTTGTCCTCAACCTCTGCACTGTTCTGTCCATCTGCATTTTCTGCTGCAATATTTTCCTGTGCCTGTATATTATCAGGTGTCTCATCTGCGAATTCGTTGGGAGCAGTCTCCAGATATTCTTCCAGCTTCGCCTTGATAACAGTTACATGAGGTCCATAGATAACCTGTACGCCCTGTCCTTTTTTTACGATTCCTCTGGAATCTGTCTGTTTCAGAAGTTCATCACGAACTCTCTCAGGTTCTGCAACTGTGATACGAAGTCTGGTCGCACAACAGTCAACATCTACAATATTTTTCTTTCCTCCAAGACCTCTGGTGATCAGTTCACTTACCGGATCACCGGAGGTTGCTACAGCTGCTCCGGCTGTCTTTCCGGCTTCTTTTCTTGCATTTACATCAGCTTTTGTATAAAGCTTTGTCTCTGTATCATCATCTTCACGTCCCGGAGTCTTGAAATTAAATTTCCTGATCATAAATGTAAAGATCACATAATACAGGATAAAGTAAATAATACCAACCGGAATGATCCTCAGCCAGCTTGTTTTTGCATTTCCCTGCAGGATACCAAAGAGGAACAGGTCAAGGAAACCGCCTGAAAAAGTAAGTCCTACTGCAATATTCAGCATATGTGCGATCATATAAGCCGCACCTGCCAGGATCACCTGAACTACGAACAATGCCGGAGCTACAAACAGGAATGAGAATTCCAGCGGTTCAGTGATACCAGTAAACATACATGCCAGCGCTGCGGAAAGAAGAAGTCCGCCTGCCGCTTTTTTCTTCTCAGGTTTTGCACAGCGATACATAGCCAACGCTGCTCCCGGAAGACCAAAGATCATAAAGATAAACTCACCAGAGAAATATCTGGTTGCATCCGCACTGAAATGTGCTATATTTGCAGAATCAGCAAGCTGTGCAAAGAAGATATTCTGTCCGCCCTGCACCATTTGTCCTGCAACTTCCATAGTTCCACCCACTGCTGTCTGCCAGAATGGCATATAAAATACATGATGCAGCCCAAAGGGGATCAGTGCTCGTTTAATAATACCAAAAATCAGAGTTCCCAGATATCCACTGCCTGTTACCAGACCGCCCAGAGCATAAATACCGTTCTGAACTACCGGCCATACAAAATACATCAGGATTCCCACAAACATATATACGATCGTAGAAATGATCGGTATAAATCTTGAGCCGCCAAAGAATGACAGCGCATTCGGAAGCACAATTTTGTGGAAACGGTTATGAAGTGCCGCAACACCAAGACCTACGATAATACCGCCGAATACACCCATCTGCAGAGACTGGATCCCGCATACAGAAGTAATGGTTCCCTCCAGTACATCTGCTGCTATCTGACCGTCTGCTGTGATTTCATTGTTAATAAGAAGCATGGCACTGACAGCCACATTCATAACGAAATATGCAATCAGCGCAGAAAGAGCAGCAACCTCTTTCTCTTTCTTTGCCATACCAATGGCAACACCAACCGCAAAGATCAGCGGCAGATTGTCAAATACAGCACTTCCAACCTTGTTCATAATGATCAGAAGAGAATTAAGTAATGTTCCACTTCCCAGGATCTTCTGCAATCCATAGGTAGCGATAGTTGTTTCATTTGTGAAGGAACTGCCGATACCAAGCAACAAACCTGCAACAGGGAGAATTGCGATCGGAAGCATAAAGGATCTTCCCACACGCTGCAAAACTCCAAAAATCTTGTCTTTCATGTTCTTTTGTCTCCTTTTCCTTATTCGTGCGAATAAACCGTCTTGTTTCCGGGAGATTAAAACCTTCTGACATATGATTATTCCGCGTTTTACCACATAAAATACATCAAAAAAAGGCACTAACCCCCATAAACATTAAAAAATAACATTTATGACCGGTTAATGCCTGCCTGTCCAGTAACACACCAAATCTGTGCTATACTATAAAGGATTATTTATTCCCTGTCAAGATACTCAGGAAAATTTTTTACAAAATATTTTTGCATTTCATGAATCGATCTCTGTAATGACCATTTATTATTTTCAAAGCCGCAACATTCTCTGCATCCTTCTGATCTGATAGAAATTTATTGATTTCCCACTGCCGCAGGCTACACGTTCAACTTGATCACTCTGTCTTCCCATTTTAATCCATTCAGATCTACAGAAATGTACACCCATTCATCGCTGAGTTTAGGCTCTTTTCAGGGGGATTTTATCTGTTTCTCTCTTCCAGATATTCCAGACATTCATTCACATCTTTAATATCAAGTTCCTTGCGTACTTTATCCTGAATTTCCACCAGACATTCCAAAAGAAGAGGATTAAACATTCCGCATTCTCCATTTAGGATCATCTCTATTGCCTTTTCATGAGAATATGCTTTCTTATATACCCGGTCACTTACCAGGGCATCATACACATCTGCCAGTGATACCACCTGTGCAGATATGGGGATTTCTTCTCCCTTCAAACCATCCGGATATCCTTTTCCATCATAACGTTCATGATGCCAACGGCATATTTCATAGGCATATTTCATCATCTCTTCATCATGATACATTTCCAGACTGTCAAGCATCCGGGCACCTATGATCGTGTGCTGTTTCATGGCTTCAAATTCTTCCTTTGTAAGCTTTCCGGGTTTATTCAGAATTTTTTCATCAATTCCAATCTTACCGATATCATGAAGTGCTGAAGCTGTAGCGATCATATACTGCTGAGACCAAGAAAGATCGTAATTCTCTGATTTTCGCATCAATTTCTCCAGCAAAAGCTGAGTCAGAATATTGATGTGCAGCACATGAAGCCCGCTTTCACCATTTCGGAACTCTACAATCTGACTGAGAATCCCGGTCATCATACGGTTGTTTTTCTCTTTTTCATAAATCTGATCTGTTACCAAATGGATCAGACGCCTTTGCTTGGCATAGAGCTTGATCATATTGATAACCCGCTGATATACCACCTTAGCATCAAATGGTCTGCTTATATAATCCGAAGCCCCCAGTTCGTAGGCACGGCGGATATAACTCTCTGATCCTTCACTGGAAATCATGATCACCGGTATATCCTCGATCCATTTATCTCTGTTCATATAGGCGAGTACTTCAAATCCATCCATTTTTGGCATAATAATATCCAACAGAACCAATGAGATTTCAGGTCCATACTGCTCCAGTATCTTCAGAGCCTCTTCCCCGTCACAGGCCTCCAGTATCCGGTATTCTTTTCCCAGAATTTCCTTAAGTATCTCTCGGTTCATTTCAGAATCATCAACAACCAGAAGCTGGAGCCGGTTCCTTTTTTCCATCTCATCTGTATTTTTCTTCTGATCCCACCGAGTCACTACTATATTTTTATGTCCCTTGGCCATATACATAAGTCTGTCTGCTTTGGTGATCGCTTCCTCCAATCTGCCATGGGTAAACATAGCTCCACCAATGCTCACTGAAAGCTTCAGACGATTAAAACCCGGAATATGCGTCGCATGGATCTTCTTCTGGATCATACGGAGCTTCTGTGAAAAGACTTCCTTCTCAATTCCGGGCAGGATCAGCAGAAATTCATCTCCTCCATAGCGCACCAGAATATCCGTACGACGGATATAATGCCGAATTACATTCACTACGGTTGTCAGTACCAGGTCTCCTCCATCATGACCATAAGTGTCATTGAACAATTTGAAATCATCCAGATCGATAACTGCAATTCCGGCATTCAAAGACATATTTTTGACTTTTTCCTCAAAATATCTGCGATTATACGCCCCTGTCAGCACATCCTTATACAGCTTTTCGCTATATACAGTCAGCTTTTCCGTCAGTTTTTCATATCCTTCCTCATCAGTCAGCGTGTTCTCGTCCAGCTTTTTCAGCATTTCCATTACATAAGGCTCACTGTCAATCTCCAGATACCTTGCAAATACCTGATACATATCAGAATCAAGAAATTCAATTTTGGATGTCTGTTTCTTTTCCTCCAGTGCTTTAAGGGAAATGCAATTCTCACATCTTTTATCTTTATTCCAGAAAGCATAACACTGGCAAGGATTTTCTCTTCCTGCAAGCTTACTTTCCATTCCGGCAGCCTGCAGATCACTCCCTTTCAGGAGACGGACTACATCAAAAATCTCCCGAAGCACCTCCATTTTATTCTCTGCTTCCTGCATCGTCATTTGTTTCCACTCAATCATTATTCCCAGCCTCTCACGAACAACAGCTTTTTTCTGCAATATAAACTTGTATTATTATACCACTTACTCATCATGCAGTACAACAATAATATTTTTTCCTAATTTCCTAATTTCTTAATTTCATAAAGGGAGCGCCTCAAAAACAGTCCTTGAGGCGTGCTCCCAACCGGTTCTGACTCCAACTGCCTTATAAACATGCTTCAGCTTGACCTTATATAATAAAAGTGCAATCGCAGTCAACTATATTTGGAATTATGATTGACTTAAAATAATAGAAATACAATTGCAAGTCATCTATAAACAGGATTAAACTTAACCGTACATAACAAAAACGCGATTAAAGTCAATTATAATCATAATTATTCATGACTAAAAAGCCACAGACTGAGCGGATTCCAGTCTGTGACCTGATTAGATTTTTATACTTTCTTTAGAGGACTTTTAAAACATATTTTGTTTCTTTATTTTCCCGACAGGGGTGCGACCCCGCCAGACCTGTTCAGTATTAATACCAGTCCCGGCAGAGGGTTCTCCCCTAACTGCCTCTATCAGTTAACTCATGCCAGGTTTTACTATTCCAATTTGTTCTAAAACATGTTATACTCAAAAAGCTGTCGAACCTCCAGCAGAAAAGAGGTGGACTCCATGGAAGAAATTCTCACCACATTTCTTGTCTCTGTTATAGCAGGCGTAGTTAGCTACTACATATGCAAATGGCTGGACAGCAGACGATAGACAGCAACAGTCTAAACGGAATAGCTCACCGTAATCGAGCAAGAAAGCCCCCAGAGCTGGCACTCTGAGGGCTTTTGTTTTGCTTCAAGGAATCTCACCACATTCCTTAGCTACTGTTAGTATATGCGCAATGTGCCAAAAAGTCAACTCAAAAATAGTGGGTGAAAAAGCCGCAGGCTGGATGGGTGCCAGTCTGTGGCTATCTTAAGATAATCTTATTTACCCTCCGTAGTTTTACATTGCAAAATCTTCTCCAGTTCAGCTACTCTTTTAAGTGCTTCTGTTGTCTCTTTTGGGGCCTTTATTTTTTCTTTTTCAGCAAAATCCGCTCTCTGACGTTCCCTTTCTGTATTTTTGCGTTCAGCTTCCTGACCTTTTTCATACATGATCGTATCTCTCTCAAATCCCTTCATATAGATTAATGACACCGTTACTGAAAACTTATAAAAAATTATAAACTTTTATGTTCCATTCCTACTTCAACGAATATGCTTTTGATGATATAAATATCCATCTACTCACAGGTTTTTGTACTCTCCAGGGGTTTCCATATTTTCGAATATTTTTTTCGTTTTTGAATCATATTCCGCAGACAAATAAGCAAATTCGTCAGTTTTTACTTAATCGTTTAAGTTAACAGATAAAAAAGTTTACACACGAAAAAAGAAGGGAAAGCCAGACTTTTTTGTATGACTTTCTCTTCTTTTATACATTTTATTTTGCCTTAAATACAGCGACTTTCTCTTTTGACAGATCAATCTTATCCGGAAGGATGGAAGTCTTCTCAGTGGATCCTGATGTTGTGAATCCTGTTGAGTCGGAAGTATTTGACTTCATCGCATCCTGCAGAGTATTGCTTACTGTCACATTTGCAGAAAAGATATCTGTTCCTGTGGAAGCTGCTGCATCACCTGTTGTTGTGCTTACCGTACTGCTGCTCTGCATTTCCTGAACCTGTTCCTGTGTCGGGTAGAAGGATGGCTGGCGGATGTAACGGAAGCTTGCACTGTATGCTTCGCCTACTGTTACTCCATTCTTACCGGAGGAGCAGTGTACTGCGATCCAGTCACCTGCGTCTGTTTTACCGCAGAGAATACCTACATGATTATCGCTTCCTGCTTCCGGTCCTTTCTGGAACACCAGATCTCCGGGCTGTGCATCTGCCTCAGTTACCACGTTTGCTTTCTCCCACTGATCGGAAGTTCCGTCGCCTACAGCTTCCTGCATTGCTTTATCCTGATATCCGTTGATCACTGCCCAGGTGACAAAACCACTGCAGTCCAGTCCGTATGCGCGGATGGTTCCGGTGCTCTTGCTTCCCTCGGCTGATACCTTCTCGCTGGTTCCCCAGCCTGGATCTTCACCGATCACTGTGGATTTGCCGCCCCAGAAGTAACCGACTTTACCAACCAGTGAATAGGCTGCGGAGATAACATTTACTCTTTCCTCGGAAACATCATCTCCTACGCTCTCGCGGACAAAACCGTTGGCAGCTGTTACTACCGCGCAGAGGAGTTTGCAGTCTGTCTCCACATATTTCTTAAGGATCGTACGATCCTTTTTTGCGATTTTATTTTTCTTAATATAGTAGTTGATTTTACGATTAGCGTATGTAACGTGAGTGATATCCTGCTTGTCCCTTACGATCGGGTTCAGCTCTGCAAAGATTTTCGCAAGGTCTTTCTTGCAGGAAGAATCCAGGGTAAATTCTGTTTTTCCGTCCTGGCTCTGCTGATATACATAGACTGCAAGGATATCCTGCCAGTTTCTTACCAGAAGACTGTCTGCAGATGTGGTGGTCTTGCTGCCGTTTACATCGCTGGCATCTGCTACTTTGTTCTTCTCTTTATATTCCTTCTCGATCTCATCCATAACAGAAGCGAAATCATCTGAGAAGGTCAAATTGTAGTTATTCTTCAGGCTGTCCAGATAGAAATCCTTACCTGCGTGGATATTGGACGCATAATATACCGGAGTTCCGGTCTGTGCAGCACTGGTATTACTCGTAAATGGATTATTCGTATTCGCATTGTTCTTCTGCGCTTCCAGCTGAGCAATAGTCGCTTCTGCCTGAACCAGCAGATTATAATTAGAAACCTGTGCCTTCTCTGTATCAGACAGGGCATTATATGCAGTGCGGATGCTCTGAACAGTGGCTTTCTTCTCCAGCGTGATGGTCTGTGCGTTCAACTCTTTGATTCTGTCGATCACATCCTGGGCTGCCTTCGTAATCTGTGAAGACGGTGTTGGTGTAGGATTCGCAGGTGTCGGAGTCGGATCTGTTGGTGTCGGAGTCGGATCTGCCGGTGCAGGTGTTGGCTCTGCCGGTGTTGGTGTCGGATCTACCGGTGCAGGTGTCGGGTCTGCCGGTGTCGGATCTACCGGCGCAGGTGTTGGCTCTGCCGGAGTCGGATCTGCCGGCGCCGGATCCTCTGATCCTGAATCAAAATCACCGGAATCGCTGAAATCAGAACCGTTTGCTGTATACGTAGCAGTATCCTCTGCTGCAAGTACGGACGCAGGACCGGATAATACCATTCCTGACATCAATGTCAGACATAAGAATCTGGTAAGATACTTGTTTTTCATATATCTAAATTGCTCCCTTCTTACTGTGAGCATGTCCTTACCCCCTGTTTATAAGGGCATACTGTCTAAATTACTTTTCACATTATTATGTTATTTCATAAGTGAATTATCCCGAAATATTAACCTGTTTTATTCTAGCATAATCATTTTTTGAAATCAACAGCTCAGGGCAGGTAAATTCCAGATTTGACCAAAATTCATTTTTTTGTCACATTTTAACCGAATCAAGTAAGTCCCCCTGCAGAAGTTGCGAAAAGCAACAAGCAGTGAGGAAGATATGTTTCAGAATGCAGGAAGGCTGTGCGGATATGATTTCCACACAGCCTTCCTGTATTCTTAGCGTATCTCTGTCAGGCTGCCTGAATGGCTCCTGCAAAGTTCTTATTACCAATGCAGATCTGTATCAGTCCCTGCACTACCTGAAAACACATATTCAGGATAAAGCGGATATCCTCTTCCACGCTGCGGAGCTTGTTGAGGTATTTCTCATGAGTAGCTTCGATATAATCGATCAGGGTGGAGAAATCAGCGAAGCGGATGGCCGGTTCCAGATATGCATATGCTTCTCCCTGCTGTATACATTCTTTCAGTCTGTTCTTAAGTACTTTCTCATAATGATTATGCTGGCTGAAGCTTCCTGTATATGTTTTGTTATGAGGAAAGGTAAAATAATCCGCCATATAGTGGATCACTTCGCCGAACCGCCGCCAGTAAACTCTCTGGTTACTCTCATCCGGTCTGATATCTGCCAGTTCTTTCATCCGGTTCTTGACATCTTCAAATGTTCCGTAGAACTCGTGCCTTCTGGTGATAAAGGACGGTTTGATATCCGGCAGAATGCTGCCCAGACAGAAAGCCTTTCTGTGAGACTGCAGGCTTGCTGTGGTCTGCATCTGATCCGCAAGGTATCTTGCTAATAAAATATGTGATTTTTTACGCAATTTTCTTCCTCTTCTTTCTTTTGAGAACCTATCATTCTTATATATGGGAACGAATAATAATCAACTTAACCAACATAGAATACTATAGCAGATTTATACCTGTTATTCAAATAAAATTTTTGTAAACTTTTTCACATTTTCAGGTCAGACAACTGTTTCAGTAATTCCAGGTCACTGTCCTTTACTTTCAGGTTTGTCTCAATCTTCTCTCCCTCAGGAGTGGTGATCGCAATTTCAATGATGCTTCCTTCTTTAAGCCCTTTGCGTGAAACTGCCTGACAGAATGCCGGGAACTTGGGATGATTGCTCTTAAAGGTGTTCCATGCGCCTGTGATCTTCATGATATTTCCTATATTGTTTCCTATGTTCATATGATTGTTGTGTCCTTTCTTATCTCAACTGAATATTCCCGATTCTGAGAACTGATGCATATAATAACATACTTCAACGGATTTGGCTATACCAAAAGCCCCCCAGGATTAACTCCCGAGGGCTTTCATGCTGCTCATATTATTCTACATTCTCAAACATCTCTGCCAATGTCATGGAGATTTTCGGAAAATCTTTCAGTGTCACCACTGTATCTGCATTATAATGTTCTTCTTCTGGATCATCCTGCAAGATATAGCTATACTTCAAATCATATTTACCATCCTCAAGATAATAAATCTGTACTGCTCTTTCTTTCGGTGAGATGATCCAATACTCTTCTACACCTGCTGCCTGGTAAATTTCTTTCTTCACAGTCATATCTCTTAATGCTGTTGCAGGGCTAAGAGTTTCCACAATAAATCTGGGTGTACCAGTATAGGAACCACCTTTCAAATGCTTACGGTCACATATAATCATCACATCTGGTATCACATAATCATTATTCTCCTGTGCATGATATTTATAATCCAGATTCTCCATGAA
>ENA-OYZB01000757-OYZB01000757.1-human-gut-metagenome-genome-assembly--contig:-NODE-757-length-12275-cov-4.448118_pt1 | contig 12275 bp, 11 predicted proteins | sample MGYA00243258_ERZ653467 | MGnify/ENA primary metagenome ERZ653467 (study PRJEB26926, sample SAMN06165011) | human gut metagenome | biome: ENVO:00009003; feature: ENVO:2100002; material: ENVO:00002003... | reverse complement strand
CGAGATTCATGAGCGTCTCGTGGGCTCGGAGATGTGTATAAGAGACAGCATCTCCACTGCTTCCCGGTCGTTGATCCAGTCGCCGGCAATCATTGTATCTTCAATATGTTTGTCGAAATTGTCTACCAGCAGGTTGGTTACCGAAGCAATGCCTCCCTGCGCGAAATAGGTGTTCGCTTCTTCCAGCTCTGTCTTGCAGATGATGGCTACTTTCCCTTTATCGGCTACCTTCAAAGCGAGGCTCATGCCGGCGATACCGGAACCGATCACTAAGAAATCGAATTGTTGTACCATAGTTTATATCCTTTGTGGCTGACAAAGTTAGGAATTAACTTATTTGGTTGTACCTTATACAGCCCGCTTTCGTGTAAAATAGTCCGCATTACTGATTCTTTGGATATTTTAAACTTCTCGTCGTAAACATCTCAGAATGGAACCCTGTTCTATTGGGGCATTGGATATCCTGCTAATTATTAACACTTAAACGTTTTAAAATATGAAATCTAAAGTTGTATTGAGCGCTCTGGCCTTGTTGTTTGCGGCTGGTGCGATGGCTCAGGATTGTACGTTCTTTTTCCCGCAGACCAAAGGTACGCAGCTTGTAAAAAAAGGCTATGATGCAAAAGGAAACCTGCAAAGCGTGATGACCTATACGGTCGATGAAGTGAAAAACATTCCGTCCGGTTTGGAAGTGGAAGCCGATTATGTGTTCAAAAATAGCGCGGGGACGGTTTATGACAAGGGTGACCTGGAAGCATTCTGCAAGGACGGGGAGTTCTTTATGGAAATGAAAGAAGTATTGTCCAACCCGTCTTTTGTCTCGACCGTGCAATCGGATGTGGCTGCCACTGATGCTGTCATCAATTATCCGAGCGTCTCGAACGCACCTTCCGGTAACGGAGACGATATGTATTTTGACGATGCCTATATCCAGATCTATTCGAAGAAGAACCGGAAGGATCGCAAGAACGTGTCTATCTATGACCGCGAATATGTGACGACCGAACAGGTGGCGACTCCCGCCGGCACGTTCGACTGCACGAAAGTAAAATATAAAATCAAATCCCGCTCCCCGAAGGAAACGATCGAGGGATACGGATATGAATGGTATGCTCCGAATGTAGGTGTCGTAAAGAACGAACAGTATAACAACAACAATCAGTTGCAATACTATACTGTCCTCGAAGTTGTAAAGTAATGAAATAAATATTCCTTTCTGGAATTGTTTGACCGGTTTAAGTGGATGCGCTGTTACTGAGAAGTTGCAGCGCATTTTCTTTTCCCTGAATCGCCAAAAGAAATAAAATGACTATCTTTCGGCAAAATTCAGAATATGGACAGAGTCTTTAAATCAAAAGTCGGTTGGTGGTACCATTTGGTATTGTTGGTGATGGTGGCGAGCACTGTTTTTGCATTCGTGGGAGGCAAGTCTCCCGTAACGATGGTCATGTTGCTGTTGTTCACATTAGAATGCATTCACATGCTGTTGTCGACCTGGTATAAAATAACGGCGGATGGCTACTTGATAGCTCATTGCAGTATCTTTCCGGAGAAAAAGATCCCTATCTCGGAGATTAGCGCCGTCGAAGTGACAGTAATGCCTGTTTCGAGCTATGCCCTGTCGTTGGACCGTCTGATCATCTATAAAGGCGACACGCAGTGGTTATTGGTTTCGCCGGTCAACAAGCAGGATTTCGTTAAGTTGTTGAAGAAGCATAATCCCGATATTCGGATAAAAGATCCGGTTATCTAACACTTAAAAACAGATTACCATGAAAGCACAGATTCGGAAAAACCAGAAAGATTGGCATATATACATCTTCTGGATCATATTAGGAGCATTTGCATTGTTGTTTATTATGGATGCTTTCAGCGGGAATGAGTTTGACCAACTACCGTTGGTTCTTTGTCTTTTGCCGCTTGCCATACTTCAATCACGTCCGTACCAAATAACGGATCGGGATATGTTGTACGGAAACGGACAAATCGATGTGAAACTGATCTCCCGGCTCGAATGTTGCGGAAATGAAGTTGTCGTCTATTACTCCCGAATGGAAGGGGGCATCGAAAGACGTTCCTCTTTTTATCCGGCAGACAAGGAAGAATTTATTTCGATATTACAACAAATTAATCCCAATATAAAACTTAATTAAATCTGAGAACATGAAATACGATGTTGCCATAATCGGAGGCGGTCCTGCCGGTTATACGGCTGCCGAAAAGGCGGCTGCGGGTGGTTTGTCCACTGTGCTTTTTGAAAAGAACGCGCTGGGTGGTGTGTGTCTGAACGAAGGATGTGTGCCGACAAAGACATTGCTTTACTCTGCGAAAGTGTATGATACGATCAAACACGCTTCCAAATATGCGGTAAGCGCAGAGAATCCTGCTTTCGACTTCCCGAAGATCATCGCCCGAAAAAATAAAGTAGTAAAGAAGCTGACAGCTGGCATCCGCATGAAGATGAAGGAGAACGGTGTGGAAGTGGTGGGCGGCGAAGCCGAAATCAAAGGTCGGGCAGCCGATGGAACGATTTCTATCGCTTCGGGCGAAGCCGTTTATGAAGCGGCCAACCTGCTCATCTGTACCGGTTCGGAAACCGTCATACCTCCCATTCCCGGATTGTCGGAAACGGAATATTGGACAAGTCGTGAAGCATTGCTATCCAAAGATCTGCCGGCTTCGTTGGTGATCATAGGAGGTGGTGTGATCGGAATGGAGTTCGCCTCTTTCTTTAACAGCATGGGAACGGAAGTACATGTGGTCGAGATGTTGGATAAGATTCTCGGTCCGATGGACAGGGAATTGTCCGAGATGTTGCAGGCCGAATATGCCAAACGGGGCATCAAGTTCTATTTGGGGCATAAGGTGATTGCCGTAAACGGTGGTGATGTGACGGTCGAGAAAGATGGCGAGACTTTCGTTGTCCAGGGTGAAAAAGTCCTGTTGAGCGTAGGCCGCCGTCCCGTAACTAAAGGTTTCGGTTTGGAAACACTGGCTCCCGAACCTTTCCGCAGCGGTATCAAAGTGAACGAATTTATGCAGACTTCCATCCCGAATGTGTATGCTTGTGGCGATATCACTGCTTTCTCCCTGTTGGCCCATACGGCTGTCAGCGAAGCGGAAGTGGCTGTCGATCACATTTTAGGCAAGAACCGCTGCATGAGTTATAAAGCCATTCCGGGCGTTGTCTATACTAATCCTGAAATCGCAGGCGTCGGCAAGACTGAAGAAGAATTGCAGGCTGAAGGTACACCCTACACTGTCAAGAAGATACCGATGGCGTTTTCCGGCCGTTTTGTTGCCGAAAACGAGCAAGGCAACGGTGTTTGCAAGCTGATTCTGGCTGAAGACGAAACGATCCTCGGTGCTCATCTTTTGGGAAATCCGGCTTCTGAGTTGATCGTCATTGCTGGTATCGCCATCGAGAAAGGCATGAAGGCCGACGAGCTGAAAGCTATTGTCTTCCCGCATCCGACCGTAGGCGAGATCCTTAAAGAAGCACTCTGAAAATTATTTTCTCATATAGGTCCGATCCCGACCCATCCCGGCAAACCATCCGGTGGGTCGGGATCTTTTTGTTGGAAATCCTACTTTGATCGACTGGGAGAGTGGCACATTTCGCATTTTCCCCTTGCATGGAATTTTAGTTCCATAAGCGTGAAAATAAATTTTCTCCCGCATGAAAATAAATTTTCCCGCAAGTGAAACAAAAGTTTCAATGGTTGGAACTTCTTGAAACAAAAGTTCCGGCCTACAATCCCGATAGGTCCACTTTATAATAGGTCGGGGCGGTATTGTTCTTTTCGAGAAACATCACCATGTAGACAGGGGCATAGATGACTTTATCGACCGTCCGCAAATTGTCATTGTTGAACACCACAGCTTGGGGTAAATCATATTCATCGCAATCCATGATATTGGATAAGGCGCGGTGTGTTTCATAGTCTTTGCCCGACTTTACTTCAATGGGCAAGACTTTGCCGTCCAGTTCGATGACAAAATCCAATTCACCCTGTTTCTTGTTGTTGTAGTAATAAGGAGCAATATCGTGCGCTACCAGCTCCTGAGCCACGGCGTTCTCGTAGATCGAACCGAAGTTGATGTCCTTGTCTCCTTTGATAATCCGCATTTGGATGCCTTCGGCATATTGGCAGGCCAACAGTCCGATGTCACTTTGGAAGAGTTTGAACAGATTGCGTGAACGGGCGAGCAGGAGCGGCATTTTCGGCTCTTCCACGTTATAGACGGGTAATGCCACACCAGCGTTTGTCAGCCATAAAAAGCTGTTCTCGATTCGATCGAACTTAGCGTGTTCGTTTAGCCGTTTCAGTATGAAGCGTTTGTTTTTGGCGTTCAGCTCGGGTGGGATAAGATTAAAAATCTCTTCGATATAGAGTTTGTTATTAGGGTCATACTGGGCAATGTCGCGTTTGTATAGGCGGATGATATCCTGTTGTACGGCCATTACTGCCTGTAGGTTGTTGCTCTCGATATATTTGCTTACTGCCGCAGGCATACCGCCAACAATAAGATAGAGCCGGAACAGCTCCATCATTTTGCCGTGTACGAACTCATCGACGGGAGTGCGGTTCCGCCATGCCTCATGCAACGACTCGATAACGGTCTCATGAATGCCTAAACATGAAATGAACTCCTCAAAATCGAGTGGATACATATCCTTGATACCCATATATCCGACAGGTTCCGAGCGCAGGTCTTTCAACTCTACCCCAAGCAATGAGCCACTCAATATGTAGCGGTACGAGCCCTCGTCCACCAGAAACTTGATTGCCGTAACGATATCCGGACATTGCTGTACCTCATCGAAAAAAACGAGTGTTTCACCTTTGACAAACGGAACGGAGGTGATTGTCGAGAGGCGAAGCAGAATATCGTTACTGCTTTTCGCTCCTGTAAATAGCTCTACGGCTTCGGGGAATTCGATAAAATTGATTTCGATAAAACTTTTGAACGTTTTGCCGAATTCACGAATCGAGTAGGTCTTGCCGATTTGTCGTGCACCGGTGATAAGCAGCGCATTACGGGTTGTCTCGTAATAGTGTTTGATGTAATTGTCTATCTTTCTTTTTATCATGATTCGCTTATTTGTTTGATTATCAGTTTAGATAATGATGTTTTGCCGTTTTTCCAATACAAAAATAGGGTATTTTTGCCGTTTTTCCAAGGTTTTTTCCTTCATTTTTGCCACTTTTCCAAGATTTGGGGCTATGATTCTGGCACGGCACAAAAAATAATCCTCTCTTCTTTTATCCCTCAAACCGGTGGAAGATGTTGTGTAAATGGTATTGTTTTGTCCTGTAACCCATGTATTTTGGAAAATTAAGGGCGTTTTTTCTTGTCGATTCGGAAAACCTATTTACCTTTGCAACGAATCCGTAGTGGGCAGCGGTCCACGGAGTGCGGAATCGATTACATATTGTAAGCATTTTACGAAGATTATTCCTAACTGTAAATCTGGTAAATTTTTAGTTCAACGGAATAATGGACAGTAAATGCTTGCGCTGACTACGTTATATTTATTCACTTTAGATGGGTGGAGTATATTATATCGTATAAGCGCGGGCTATTGTTCTATTATTGTTGGACGGGCTTACCAGAGCCTTCAGTTAAATAATAGACAATTAGCCCGCGTTTTTTTGTGCCCGTTCATGATCATTCGCGGGGAGTTGTTTTCCTTTCGTAAAATTAGTTGTCTGATTTTTTACACTATTTTATTAACAATTAATTTTAAATGATTATGAACATGAAGTTTTCTACTCTTTTGACAATGGGCTTGTTGGCAACGAGTTCGTTGTGTAGTAGTGCTTGGGCGCAGGCTGTCGCTCCTATTACGATCAATGGGATCGAACTGGAACAAGCAAAAGATCCTGATGGAACAAACGTTAAGACATGGGCTGCCGGACCTTATATTGTGGTGGCTGATAATGGTACTCCTGGGCTTGATGCCGGCGACGTCTTACTGAAGGTTACTGAAGTTGCTGGTACATTGTCGTATGTAGGTTATGAATGGCAGGGTAGTGGTGCGGATGTTGATTTGGATCTGACCGAACTCACTTGGACATTGAACGAAGATGTTGCTACAGATGTAGCGGATGCTACAAAGAAAAACTATCGCTATACATTGCAGAACATCGGACTTGGAACATATTTGACATTTACTAACGGTAATGCTTCTGCAGAAACCGATCCCGCCAAAAGCAAGTATGATTTGGATAAAAAACAGCTCGTGTATTTCTCTGCTGAATCTTCTGACTTGTGTACGGAGCAGTTTATTCAAGCTGCTAACAAACAGTTATTCCTTTACACAGCGACAGCTGGTGGAAATGCCATCAAGATTGACGCAACTGGTGTCACGCTTGACCCAGCAGCAAGCAACCTTGTCCTCTACAAACTCAAAACACAAACTTTAGACAATAAAGAAGCTGCTGAAGCCATGAACGCAACTATGGCTGGAGAAGGTTTCAGCTTCGAGTTCGCTCCTGAAAAGGATTTGGATTGGGCAAACGATGTTCTATCTGATGTGAAATTGAAAGCGTTCTATGTTGCTGGCAACATCAACATCGATCAGAATAACGACATGAAAATCCCTGCCGGTGTTTACTTTGCTACTTCTTATCCGGAAGAATTGATTGGGACGGACGTGATTGCTGATCCAAACCTGTTCAAACAGTGTACGTTCATTGCTATCGATCCGACGGGCAACTATGATATCCATGAAAGCGACCGTAAAAATGGTTTGGGTTATGAGCTGACAACTGTGCAGGGTAGCGCAATGAACTTCTACCAAGGTGGTGATAATAATGGCAACTTCTCTCATGCTGAAGAAGTGTTCGTCGGTAATGCTTGTTTCACAGTTGAAGTTCCTAATGCAGTGACTGCTCCGGAAGCATACAACATCAAGGCTAGAAATATCCACGTGTTTGTTACTGATAAAGACAATGCTGATAAAAAACACGTTACCAAGTCTGGTCTTTATATCGGTTGTATCGCTGACCAGCAGAAGAACTACTTGGTAACTACTACCGTTGCTGATGCTTTGGATTTTGCTACTACCAACTCTACACTGTTGGATGGCGACGACTTGGTTGAATTCTTGCAGAAAGAAGATGCTCCGTCTGTTTACACAATCCGGTTCGTAAGCGGTGAAAAGAAAGAAACGGCTTCTGAGTATGAACAGTATCTGACTGTGGCAAAATCTGCAGCAAATGTATTAGAGTTGGCTTCTACTGTTGATTTCGACGAAGCAGACCCGATGTATCAGTTCGTTGTGACTGGTGTCGACAAGACAAACAAGACGATTACATTGGCAAACCGTCAGACAACAGCTGATTTCACTGTTTCGCTGTATGAAAATGAGGATGGTGTATATACAATACTTCCGGCTGCAGGTTGCAAGGATAATGTATTTGTAGAATATATCAATGGAACAGCCGGAAATAATTCAAAGGATGAAATAGTCACTTTTGAATCTGTCAACTTGGCGAACACAAAGATCGTCTTGACTCCGTACACAGTAGAAGACAAGTTCGCTACATTCGTGAACAGAACTGACAATATGGGCTTGGTTCAGTTCGAATTGGCTCTTAACAGCGATGTCGCTCCTGCGTTCTATGTAGGTGCTACAAGAAACGATGACGGTGAAATGGAAGAAGATGAACTCTTGGCTTATGTTGATGGCGAAAACATGACACAGTTCGAACTGATCAAGAGCAAAAATCCGGTTAACGTACTGAACAACTACATCTATTTGGATGGTAAACGTGTCCGGACTTCTACTGAGAGAGACACAGTTGCATATTATACTTATGCGATTAAGGCATTCGATGACGAGATTGACAATTATTATCTGGGTGCAGCTCGCTCTAAATATAATTTGACAGAGGATGGAACCGATGAATTTATCATCAAAAAGAATTTGGACGGTTCTGTCGCATTGATCGTAGCAAGCCAGTCTGGTGGATTAGTCTCTGGTACTTTGGCTTTTGTAGGTACTAATGATATTACGAAAGATGAACAGGCTGCTTGGAAAAATGCATTCAACTACGACTTGACTAATAAGATCAATAAAGGTCTGAAAACCTTTATGGTAGACGAAACTCCGGCTGTCAGCCTGGAAGCTGTTCCGCAGCACGTATCTTTCGCGCTGACTCGTGGCGGTTTCTTGACGAACAAGGACAATGATGCGTTCCAGAACATCGCAACAGAAGCTGGCGAAGACCTGACATTTTGGGTTGACACAGTTAAGTCTGACAATAACATTCCTTCATTCTATATCACGAAGGCCGGTCACTTCCTGTACAACGCAGCTGACTCTGCTGAGTATTACAATGCTCGTGGCAACTATCGTTTCAATCTGGAAAACCAGAAAGATGAAGATGCTAAACTGATCTTTAAAGCCGGCGAATTGGTTTCTTCCGACACATTGCGTACTGTCGTTGATGGCAAATCTGTCTTGGTTGCAGAAAAAGACAATGCTCCTAAGAAAATCAAAGGAGGTTTGAACAACTTCCAGTTCCAGATCATCAAGGCTGAAGATGGCAGCGACGAATATGTAATCCGTCAGGGTCGTACGGACTACGTTCAGATGATCAACAGCTATTTCTACCTGAGCGCAGATAAGAACACGGCTGTTCGTTTCGAAATCGAAAAGCAGGCAACTCCGACAGCTAACGAAGGTGTTGAAGTTTCTGAAGTGAAAGTTATCGCCGGTAACGGTCAGATAACAATCGCCGGTGCTCAGGGCAAGAAGGTTGTTGTTTCTAACATCCTGGGCCAGACAGTTGCCAACACAGTCGTTGCTTCCGACAACGCAACAATCGCTGCTCCGGCAGGTGTGGTTGTGGTAGCTGTTGAAGGTGAAGCTGCTGTAAAGGCTATTGTTAAGTAATTGATACTAAAACAATACTGTCTATCGTGAGGGCGGAGTAGAACCCCGCCCCTACGGAGACAAATGACATTTTATAATCAAATAATTCTAAAGTGCCGGTTGCGCGAGGCTTGTGCCTCAATTACCCTGCGAGAGGCGAACGAGTGGCCGGATTAATATTAATAATACTAAAGTATATTGAAAACATAGCCTGTAACCCTGCGAAGGGCGAACGCTATAAACAAAACAAGCTCCGGAGGTGGAAACGCTTCCGGAGCTTCTTTTTTCCGAAGTTTCTTCAAAAATATTCTTATAAGATGCTGAAAATGCTACAGCTTACCGAAAAAATCACTTACTTTGCATCTTTGATAGTGTGCCGATCTACCAAAAAATTGGCACATTGGCACATTAATTAATAGGCAAATTATTATTATGGCACAAGAAGATGTATTTAAGAAATTAGTTTCGCACTGTAAAGAATACGGATTTGTATTCCCCTCTTCAGAGATTTATGACGGTTTAGGTGCAGTGTACGATTACGGACAGTATGGCGTAGAACTGAAAAATAACATAAAGAAATACTGGTGGGACAGCATGACGTTGTTGCACGAAAATGTAGTCGGTATCGACTCTGCTATCTTTATGCATCCTACTATCTGGAAAGCATCCGGCCATGTCGATGCCTTCAATGATCCCTTGATCGATAACAAAGATTCCAAGAAACGATATCGTGCCGATGTTCTGATCGAAGATCACCTGGCAAAGATAGAGGAGAAGATGAATAAGGAAGTGGCCAAGGCTGCAAAGAAGTTCGGCGAAGCTTTTGACGAAGCTCAGTTTCGTGCGACGAACGGACGTGTGCTTGAATACCAGGCTAAGTGGAACGAGATCCATGAACGCTACTCGAAAGACATGAACGATTCTAATTTCGAAGACTTGCGCCAGCTGATCTTGGATTGCGAAATCGTCTGCCCGATCTCCGGAACCCGCAACTGGACCGATGTCCGCCAGTTTAACCTGATGTTCTCTACGGAGATGGGATCGACTGCCGATGGTGCCATGAAAGTATATCTGCGCCCGGAAACGGCACAGGGTATTTTCGTCAACTTCCTGAACGTACAGAAGACCGGCCGCATGAAAATACCTTTCGGTATCGCCCAGATCGGTAAGGCTTTTCGTAACGAGATCGTTGCCCGTCAGTTCATTTTCCGTATGCGCGAGTTCGAACAGATGGAAATGCAGTTCTTCGTTCGTCCGGGCGAAGAGATGGAATGGTTCAAGCAGTGGAAGGCTACCCGTCTGAAATGGCATCAGGCGATGGGATTGGGTAACGAAAAATATCGCTACCATGATCACGAAAAGCTGGCCCACTATGCAAATGCTGCTACCGATATCGAATTCGAAATGCCGTTCGGTTTCAAAGAAGTGGAAGGTATCCATAGCCGTACGAATTTCGACCTGAGCCAGCATGAAAAGTTCTCCGGCAAGAAAGTCCAGTATTTCGACCCCGAACTGAACCAGAGCTATACTCCGTATGTGATCGAGACCTCTATCGGTGTAGACCGCGTATTCCTGAGTGTGATGGCCGGTTCTTACTGCGAAGAAACATTGGAAAACGGCGAAACACGTGTTGTGTTGAAGTTGCCCGCAGCGTTGGCGCCTATCAAGCTCGCTGTATTGCCGTTGGTGAAGAAAGACGGTCTGCCTGAAAAGGCCGAGGAGATCATGAAGATGTTGCGCTTCGATTTCCGTTGCCAGTATGATGAAAAAGATTCTATCGGCAAGCGCTATCGTCGCCAGGATGCTATCGGAACTCCGTACTGTATTACAGTTGACCACGATACTTTGAAGGATAATTGTGTCACGATCCGTTTCCGCGATACGATGGAACAGGAACGTGTAAGCATCGACAAGTTGCATGACATTATCTCCGAGAAGGTAAGCATGAAGAATTTATTAAAAAAGATAATGGAATAAACGCATGAAGAAATACCTGCATATCGCGTTGATGTTGTTGTGTGTCTTCGTTGTATCTTCTTGTAAGGATGATGACGATGATACTGAAGCTGTTGAAAGAGAAGCTTATAAATTGGAACAGGACATTGCCTTCCAGGCAAAAGTGAATGAAACCGGTTTTGAAAAATGGAATTCGGAAGCCGGTGATGGCTATGTTTTTGCCAAACTGATTAAAAAGGGGGATGGTAAGCAAGCCTATTTCAATAGCCTTGTATCTGTATATTATAAAGGTTCTTTGACGGATGGCACTGTTTTCGACCAGCAACTTTTTGATGACGGAATACCATTTCCTTGTGCAGTGAGTCCTTACTATGCTAAGACGGTTACAGATCCGGTTACGAATAGCCAGACCAAGTATGGTTCGGTTATTTCCGGCTGGACAGTCGCTTTGCAGCATATGGTGGAAGGAGATAAATATGAGGTTTGGATTCCGCAGCAGTTAGCCTATGGAGCAAGTGACAACGGTGATATCCCGGCTTATTCGACTTTGATATTCGAAATCGAACTGGTATCGGTGGATGAGCAGGCTGCTTCAGCAAGTTAAAAGTTGAAGCATAAGAAAGATAAAAGGAGGTGTGTCGAAATCTCCTTCTCCCCGCACTTGATGCGGGGTCGCAAAAGGACAGACCTTATCAATCAGATTTTTATAGGGCCGGTTTTAATGCGATCCCGCGCGGGGCGCGGGAACAGGATAGTTTTGACACATCTCCTTCTTGTTTTTTATTTCTTCTGTTTCAATATCCTCTGTGCGCAGTCCGAAAGCACGACGATTGCTCCGGCAATGATCGCCGTATCTTTTATCACCAGTCTGCCTGCCCCGCTCAGCAGCGGAAATCCATGTTCTCCACTTCCCAAATCCGGCCCCCATACTTCCGGCGTCGTCACCAGGAAAGAAAGCGTTCCGACCGTCATGATAATGGCGAGTCCTGCACCTACCAGGCCGATTTTTGGGGAGAAAATACCTAAGAATGTCAGGATACCGATAGCCATGATCAGGATACCCAATCCGTGCGAGAAGCCGTACGTGTTGTTTTCCACATGCCACTGATGTTTTGCTTCGTTGAATTCCCCTTCTTTCAATTTATATTCTTTATATTCGGGAGCACTTTTCGTATAAAAGAAGCTCATAAAAGGACTGTTCGCTACAAACGGTACGATACCTTCTGCTTCGTAATTATAGAATTTCAATCCTCCGATCCATACAAATATAATCAGGATCGCTACGCGGATCAGATTAATACCTAGCTTTTGAGTTGAGGCTGCGATGTTCAGGAAAGCGTAAAATAGATTACGGATCATCCCGAAATCCTGAGGGGAAAAAATCGTATCTTAGTGGCAGTAAAAAAATAAAAGAGATGAGTTACGATCAATT
>ENA-OYZB01000754-OYZB01000754.1-human-gut-metagenome-genome-assembly--contig:-NODE-754-length-12319-cov-4.344912_pt1 | contig 12319 bp, 8 predicted proteins | sample MGYA00243258_ERZ653467 | MGnify/ENA primary metagenome ERZ653467 (study PRJEB26926, sample SAMN06165011) | human gut metagenome | biome: ENVO:00009003; feature: ENVO:2100002; material: ENVO:00002003... | reverse complement strand
GCTTCGTCGGCAGCGTCAGATGTGTATAAGAGACAGCTTGCGACACCCCTGTGGTCCGACCAGCAGAGGGGACGTGCTGTTGGCATGTTCCCGGTCCATCTGCAACCAATGTGCCACCATACTGAGGAACCAAATATAAAAGAAATTCCTCCACTCCTCGTTTTCACAGGGCACACAATCGGCAAGGGTACGGATGCGGTCCTGCCCGTCCCAATGCGGCAGGTCGAAAAGGAACTCCTCGACCGGCCAGTAATGGGAGACACGCCGGGAGTCCACGTAACGCTGTACATCATATTCGATTGCCGACACGCCCTCCAACTGCGCTTCGAAACAGATGCTCTTGACCGTCTCGGCCGTCACCGGGCGATAGTCGGTGAACAGCGAATGTCGTTCGCGATACTCCTTACATCCCTTCATCCGGTTGAACCGCAACTCATAACGCCTCGTCATAAACTCTTCCATCTGCATCGCCACCAGCATCCGCCGGGGCATACAAGGCCGCACGCTGCAACGTTTTTCTTTCCTGTAGACGTTCCCGAACGTCGCCCTCAACTCCATCTCCTGCTCCCTTCCGAACGGGTGTATCAAGGCAAAACGGACGGCATCTTCTTCCGGGATAGCGGATTGCCGGCATTTACGCGCCAGATGTACTACGAACTTTTTCCGTTCTTCATCGCCGCCGTCTTCCGGCCCGACCTGCCGGAAGGTGTCGGCAAGGCTAGTTTCATAGAGGAGCGATATGCGTTTGTAACGCTCATAGCCGGGCGCCATGCGCAACAAAGGGTCCGGCTCGGCATCGTGCGCCTCGCGTGTTGTCACCGGAGCGGGCATCTGCAAAGGTTGTTCCTGGCGGATCGGCAAAGCATCCGGATTATAATACAACTCCGGATCATACGACACACGGCATCCTTGTTCCGGAACCGGAAAGCCTTCTTCTTTCCGTCCGACGGGCAATTGGAGCTGTGCCTCATAATAGCGGCTGGCACGTAGGTAGGCATGGGCATGGAAAAGGCGCATACGCTCCTCCGTCTCCGGCACGGAACCGTCGGGCAAGGTAAAGGGGACCAAGACTTTGACACTCCTTCCACTCGATCCGATAAACGAGGCAAGCGTTTGCGGAAAGCCCGCCGCACGATCCCGTATGGCAGCCGCCTCCGCACGGCCGATCAGATTGCCGATACTAAGCAACACCAATCCGGTATAGGTGACCACACCGATCCTCTCATCCTCCCGCTTCAGCGTAACGCCAAACAAAACTACAGGTATCTTTTCTGCTGCAAGGCTTTTTATCCCGGGAGTCAGATAAGGAATATTCTGCCGCAATGTGGTCACCGGCTTCCGGCTATTTTCCGTTTTCATGGCGTTCAGGACAATGCTTAGTTCAAGGTTACGGAAAGCCGCCAGGTCACCGCGAAGTTGCGTTATTTTCATATTAGCATTAGTTTTTAAATTTCCGGCAAGATAAGGTTTATATTTCGGATATCTATTGTTTTTCAATTATTTTATACATAGACTAACACAAAACACACCGGGAACTAACTCGAACCATGCCATAAACTAATCCGGGACATACAAGAAAGTTGGGATAGGTAGTGCTATGTATAAGGTATAGGTAGTACTATGAATTGCTAATAGGTAGTACTACCTATCGGTGTTATGTCGTACTATCTATAGAGAGTATGTAATATGCTATGAATTAGTTTATGGCATGGTTTGAGTTAGTTTGTGGGGAGATTCGGGATAGTTTGCGGGGAGATAGAGGTTTAAACTGCTGAAAAACGGAAAAGGTGTCGATGTGGTGTCGATCTTTGTTTTTAGGTCGACACCTGTTAACTTATCGATTATAAAGGAATTACACTGAAAGGTGTCGAGGTGTCGGTGGTATGGATGTTTTTTACGACGGTGTATCAAATTGATATTTCCAGATGCGGATGACACGGATTGCGCAGATTTATTTTGTTGATAATTAATAATATCCGTGTCATCCACGTCCCCATAAATACCGATATTAGCACACCCCCATCAAAATTCAAGGGCTATGCCGAAACAGCCTTGTCTCCACACGCTTGGCGCGGGAACAAAGCTGTTTCAGCATAGCCCTTGAAAGACAAATAATCGCTTTGGTAATTAATTGAAGCCGAAATTGATCTCGCCTCCAGACTGAATATTTTCTATCACTATATTTAAAGAACCTGTAGCCGGAACACTCTGTATCAATGCAGATGCTTCATACATATTACCGACTTGAAAACCATTTTGGGGTTTCAGGGTTACGCTACCGGAGGAATATTCTTTCTTTTCACTTACCTGAGTCGGCTCTCCTTCTATTACTTCCCCGACAGACGTCCACGTATTTTCATTAGTAAGCAACAATCCCATCTTGTTAGATCCCCATCCATTACCACCTTCCAATTTCAAGATTTCATCTTCTGGAATTTCCTCCTTATTATCACGAATATAAGCAACTAACTGGGGTTCCCCATTGACCTCTTTATCATTCACAAAGCAACTACCTGTTATTTCTCCTTCTTGGGACGTCTCATAAATTGCTTCATAAAGATTTCCGTGCAAGGATATATCCAACTGATCTTTTGCATAGGTATAAAACTTAAACAAATATGTCGTACTTACTTTATCAAACAGCGGACTAAATATTTTACTATCTGAATCTTTAGGAACAATGGCTGATGAAACTAATCTGCTTTTTATACGAATATCATCAACCTGAAGCGTAATATTCTCCAATAAGTAGCCGCTATATCTTGAATATTTCTTCACTGTTAATGGAGGTAATTGAATCCCCTTTGCCACTCGAGGGTTAACACTTGTTGGTATTGTCAATCTATGTCCAAAATAAGTGTATAACAATTTTCCATCAGCATCCACATCATCCAACATGTCTTCTGTAACATCGACTTCTTTCAGATTTTTCCTACCAAACGCATTCTCCACCTCGCCTTTAGTCCAAATTCCATTTTTACCACCTAAATCACCATAATCATAATACCCATTGACCAACAATCTCGGAATATCCACCTGAACTTTCAGTTCCACCCGTGCAGCCAACTGTGTTAACGGGATCTGGATCGGAGAAGCGACTGTAGTCACATCAAATTTTGCGAGTTTGTTACCGACTTTCACCAACTGGTTAGCTTTATCTGCAAATGCAGTTTGATATGAATCGCCACCTTCAATAATCTCCTTCAATGCATCCAGAGATTGACAAGATTTATAAGCTTCATTAGACTCTGTCGGATTAGCTACGACCCAAAAGTCATAAGTGCCATAATCCAAACCTGTTAAAGTGACTTTATATCCTTTTTTATACGTCTGGCTTCCTCCATTTGGAGCGGGGGTATCTACATATTCATTCTCAGTTTCCGATAAAACATCGCCGGAAAAATACTGAGACGTAATATATTTTTTATTTTCACCGAACACAAATATCCAGCAATCCTCTACATTCAATTCTTCCTCTGTCGCATACACATATCCTTTATTTTCCGCAGCAGCTTTTGTGATGACGGAAGAGGGGGATAGTTCGATGACGAGATCGCCTTTGCCGGAAACGCCCGGCTCGTCTATTATTTTTTCTTCAGTACATGCTGCAAAGATGAACAATGCAGATATAGCTGTCAGGAATATATTTTTCGTTTTCATAATTGTGTGTATTTTACCTGTCGATACTTTCATTTTTATACTCTCCTATTTAATCACAATACAACTTCCGGGATGATATTATAAACCCAGTCTTTCGTATAGAATTCGATTGTGGAATCTCCCCATTTTGGAGTAATCGTCCAATGCACTTTTATGTCGTAGAGGTAGCCGCCTTTGATACCGGTATGGGCAACATTATTAGTCACATTTTCTCCATTTGCCGGATTGATCGGATATGTCTTTTCAAAAGTTCTGCCGTCAACTGTGAACTTCACGTACAAGGCTGTATTCGTTTCAGAATCCTGTCCGTATTGGTTAGCATAGCCATAGGCTGTCCCAATCTTTTTCCAAGAATTGTCCTCACCAGTACTTATTTTCATCACAGACTCAACAATGTTTCCAGAGGCATATTCCCCGAAAATCTTGCCATCCTGTTGCAAGTTCACGAATCTAGCTTCCTCAAAAGTAACAACCGGATTATTCTCAAAGTCTTCAAGTGTCACACTAAACTCGGAAAAGTCAAGACGGGCTGCGATTTGGGAGACTGTTACAAGGATTGTGTTAGGATTCTGTTCTGCTTCGCTCGGAGAAACATAATGCGTTGTCACATCTTTTCCATCTCCAAAAACAATATCTTTAGTACCATATTTGATTAGATTCGTTGCAGATAGACAGCCTGAAACTGTTTTATTCAACTCTGTTACTGAAGATCCGAAAGTGATACCATCCAAAAATTGTCCGGCGTTTACAACAACGTTGACAGCCAATGTACGTCCTGCTTTGTATTTGGTCACAAACTTCAAATCTGCCAAAGGATTAGTCGTAGTCTCGGAAGCACCTTTTGCGACAAGGGTTGCTTCCAGATTATCCGCTTTCAAGATTTCTATCAGTTTTCCTTCTTCATATAAAAATATAGAAACGTCAGACATATGTCTTTCAGCTTCACTTGCTTCCAAATCACCACCCAGCTTAACGACTGTGGCTTTTGTAGCCATATCCTTAAAAGCGACACCGAAGTCCAATACTGTATAAGCTTCTGTGGCTTCTTCAATACTCTTCTCTACATCGTTCATGATAGCATCATCTTCCATGGAGCAGGAAAAACCGGCAAGAACTAATATTGCTGCGAAAAATATATTCTTAATTTTCATAACCCTATGTATTTTCTCATTTAACTTACGATGCAAATGTACGGGGATTGCCGACAGGGGGCGATAGGCGAAACTTTCAAGATTAAGTGGTAAAAATACCAAAAGGCAAATTGAGAGGTACACCCTTTAATTGCGATAGAAACGGCTACAGGACAGGATAATTGGCCACTTCTCACTCTTTTGCAGCCTCGTGCCAAGCACGGAAGCAAGTACATTTTGGCATACCGCCCCAAAGAGAAGTTATAGCATGGGTAAGTTGTGCCGGTGGGCTTACCCGGTATATGCTGCTCCACAGTGAATAAGATTTTTTTATAGACAAAAAATAAGGGGGCGTTTTGAGACGTCCCCTCTGATTATTGCGAATCGATGATTTTATTAATTCGTATCTTCTTCTGTTTGCTCGACCACATTCCACGGTGCCACTTCAATACTGAAGTTAATACAAGCATTTTCCAAGATTTCATCCGGATTCGGGCTGCCTTCACCGGTGATAGTTGCCGAGATCTTGAAGAACTTGTTGCTTGCGACGTTACCAGTATCATCGACCAACTTCAAAGGAATATGGAAGTATTTCTTTCCCAGCTCACGATCACCATCCATTAAAGTTCCGGTGATCAGAAGACGTGTCAAATAACCATCCTCTTCTGCATATTCAGGTTGATTGGCATTGATGTATTTGTCGAAACCTAAAGCAGTAGCATCAAGTTCACCGCTTCCACTAGACAGAACAAGAGGAGTTTCATATGTCTTGGCAAAAGAAGCATTAACATCAGCCTCCGTATCAATCAAGCCTTGGATCACAGCAAACTCAACTGGCCCACCTCTGAAATAATCAGCCTCCGTATCCTCTTCACCCATGACTGTTGCATTATTACGGACATTTGCCAAATAGATAGAATCGATCTCAAAAGTAACACCTGCATACTGGGCAGTGAAGTTTGACTTCAAAGAAGTGAACTGCACGCGTGAGATCGAACGAGTCATAGTAACCTTTCCCGCCCCATTCGGTACTGTTGTGACATGTGTTCCATCTGTCGGTGTATCGGACACAACGCATGAAGAGTTATTTTTATACCAATTCAAATGATGAGTTTTGGTTCCATTCGCTTCTTCTTTTACAGGAGTCAAGCCCATAACAGTCAAAACATCCGAATGCATTGGCAAATAAGATTGACCGACCTCCTTTGTATTGAATGTTGTTATAGCTGCTGTTTTTTCAGCCTTTAAAGCATCCAAACCAGTCGGTGCTAATTCATTCATATTGGCCAGCAAAAGGACTTGAAACTTGGTTGCAGATATTGTTGCACTTCCGGTCGGTTTTGCCACTTTCACATGGATAGCCTTGATAGTCGTGATCGAACCTTCTTCCGCATCAAAATCTTCTCCAGAAGACTCCGTTGTTCCTTCAGGCAAGCTAACATGCTTGCTGATCACATACTTTCCGTCTTCGTCAAACACATAAGCCGTCAAAGACCGGATCTTGGCTTCTTTGCCGTTGCCGGCATCATCAGCACCTGCGGCCGATGCCCTCGTCATGACATCGGTTGTAGAGGCGAAAGAGAGGTAGGCGTCTACCTCCTGCGGGCCGGATATTCCGTCATCGTCTTTTGAGCAGGATGCCATTGTGCAAACTGCTAAAGAGGCTAAAAATAAATTTCTTAATTTCATAATTGTAATACGTTTAATTTGTTCTACTTTAAATATTTACCCTATGTATTGCCATCATCAGATTTCAACATCCTGGCTCACTTGCCCCCAATTAACCACTTCGACTTGTACATCCAGGTCTCCGGTAGTCGGCCGTGGCGGAATCGGTATATTGGGATCTTTTTCGTGGTCGCCGTCGAAGCTGGTATCTCCGAAGGTGACATTCAGGCGATATACATAGTTGCGTTTAACGTAGTTGTGATTATATCCTCTGTCCAGACCGTTCCGGTTGATCACGGCGGTGAATATTTTCGTTTCCGCTTCATACGTGTCCGTTTCAAGCAAAGTTGCTCTGACCTGTATTTCTGTCGGAGCTTCAGAACCATCGTTTTCCATCACGTAGTGCACATAAGGTGTATCGTTTATCGGAGAGCCGTTGGCGATATCGCGGTTCAACGCTGTCGCACCGCTGTTGCCGAGGTGTCCGGCCGCCATCACCACTCCCCAATAATCACGGCTGAAAAAACGGGAAGCCGTGCTCTGGTTCAATATCGTTACTTCTTCCACTCTCACCGTGCGGTTGCGCAGGAGTGTTTTTGTAAAATCAGTCTTGACATTGACCAAGTCAAGACGGGCGGCAAGACGGGTGATTTCGACTGGTTCGGCGATACCGTTGATGTTCTCACTGCCCATCGATGCATATCCCAGATAATTGTCTCCCTTGACAAGGGGCGCTTGGGTCGTAATGACCGGACTGCTCATGACCAGATTGTTCTGAGACTGGTCAGCAAGTTGCGCCAGCTTGGATTCGAAATCGGAATAGCTCGTAACACCGGCAAGCGAATTTTCAGGCGTATTGGAAACGATCACGATCTGTGCCCTCATGGTCATAGCAGGCACGTTCAGGATAGAGGCCTCGCCTTCCGAGTTGGTTGCCTGCCAGCCGTAGCCGATAAGCTGTGCACCGCTTTCGTCGAAAACGAGCACCGAAAGGTTATTTACTTTGGCCTCTCCGGCCAACTCATTCTCATCATTCGGGTGAAACCCTTTCGTTACGGCCGACCCCGCCGCCTTGACCGCAATGCTCAACGAAGCATCCGCATCCTTCCCCTTAAATGATTCATCATCCTTGGAGCAGGCAGTACAGCATAGGAGTACTGCCAGGGTCGAGAGGAATATGTTTGATAGTTTCATAATCATAATGTTTATTTATGTTTCAAAATACAGCGGATATACCCTTCTCCTGAAGTTGCAGTTGCTTTCGTAACCGGATTATAAAGACCATTTGTAGTCCAATAAAAATCATTTTTTAAAGGGAAAGCTTTCTCGTATTTCTGAATATTTTCCATATCGTTAATACTTGGCAAATAATAATAAATCGAAGCACCTGCTACATATTGACCATGAGCACAATTATTTTTTGCCTCCGACATATTACTTAACTTACCTGTTACAGGTATGTATTTTTGTATATAATTGTCAGACGTATCCATAAAATAGCGAGCACCTCCATCTACTCTTCTTGCGTAATAAAAATTATCCTCATCACTACCGATACCGATATCATCCTTTGCAGTTCCCAAATATAAAAGTGGATACTCTATCACATCAAGAGGCTCTGCTCCTGTAATTTGCATAGAAACAGTTCGGTAAATTTCACCATTAGCCACTGCTGTTCTATATGGTTCAGTAGCATTACTTTCAATCTCATTATACTCCTCATCATCTGCATGCCCTTCATATACATATTTATTTGTTCCTGTGGTGTGTCCTATACTCCCTAAAATTCCAATATTACGAGGATGTATTCCAAACATCGTGTACTCATTCGCCCCTAACTGCAAATACTGAGCAAGAGGAGTCTGGCTACCTGTCCAATAATCAGGAGTTCCATTCCCTTTTACAAGGAAATACATTTCCATATCCATATTCAACAAATCACCAACTGTGACCGATAGAGATGACGAAGTTCCATTAAGTACATAAAAAGGAACTGAACCAACTGGAGACACAGCCCCATCAATTACCAATGTCCCCTTCGGATAGAACGTCGAATTTTCCAGATCCGCTTGTACTCGCCATTCATACTGCAATTCGTTCTTGCCAGCCAGACCGGTAAAGGCCAAAGTCACATTATAATGAGTATTGCGTTTGATATTGAAATCCGATGTGCTATTCTCTCCTAAGAAGAAACGATAGTTGATCTCGCCATCCCCGACATGATTGACACCCGGTTCAGAAGTAAAAATCGTGTAATTTCCTTTTACCTCAATATAAGTGCAAGGTACAGAAGACCATTTTTCAAACCACTCAGTATAGTCGATCTTGCCATCTCCTTTTGTCGGGACCTCCAAACCAACAGGAGTTTTTAATGATGGATCACCGTTGCTGGTATTATTCTCACCTTGCAAATTTTCATACATATAAAAATCCTTGCCAGTAGCCAATTCGCCTACTTCATCTTCCGGCTTTGCCGATTTATTTTCATACAAAGAGATGATGCTTTCACCAGATACACCATCTCCCATCGCCCACTTTTTATATGGGAGCAGACTATATTTAACAGGCAAATGACGGACATTAACTTCTGTTATGGCCAAATAAACATGCTTATCACTCGGCAAATCCTTCGTGATCTTAAATGTGATTTTCGAATAAGGCGGCACGACTTTGGCTTCAAAGGAAGCATCGCCTGTTATATCGATTGCCGGATTACTACTGCCACTATTATATAGATCTATGCTTGTCTTCATATCTTTCGCAACAAACCCCAGCATCATTTCTATTCCTTGCGGTTTTTGAGATTCAATTTGTGAGGACAACAGCGCTTGTTCCATTGTATATGCTTTTGCAGCATCTTCTGAACCGACATTCGTCAACACATAGATCTTGTGCTTGCCGGTCTTGGCTTTGAAAGGCACATTGTTTACAGATATTTGATTCTCGCCATCCACATCATGAAACGTAACGATCGGATTTTCTCCCTTCTCGTCATACACCAACACCGCCAAGTCATTGATCGCGCCGAAAGTATTATTCTCATTTTCTAAGGCTTTCGTTTCCACCACCGGGACTTCGGGGGTGCCGATATTCAGTTTCAAGGTTACCGGCAGGCCTTCGGGGACATCCGGGCCGTTGTTGCCTTTATCGAAATCTTCGTTGGTACACGAAGCGACTGTCAGCACACACCAAAGGAGGGCAGCCAGCTTTATTATATTTTTGTGTAACATACTCATTCGTTTTTATATATTAGCATTCGTTTCTTATTACCATTCAATATCATCATCGACAACACCCCAAGGAGTCACTTTGATCCTTGCACCTAAGAAGGCCCCGTCTTCACCCCATGCGAATAGTACCAATGTGCGCTGGAACGGATGGATTTCGATCGGGCCGGTCGTGCCGTCGTCGAAAGTTCCTTCCTTCACTTCGTAGCGGTCGTTGCCTACCTGTATGCTTCCGGTCATATTCTGGCCCAAGTAGAGCGACTGCGGACCTGTCGTTTCCCATTCGGAGCCTTTCCAGTCGGCTTCGGGATTGTAATAGACACTGTCGCCGGTCAACTCGCCCTTATAATCGATCGTGTTCAAGGTGCGGTCCATATAGAAGTCGCATTCGTCGGTCGCACGCAGCCCTCTTGCCGTCAGGGCATATTGAAGGTTGAGGGTTCTCATCTCGACCGTTCCGGTTTTGGGTTCGAGCACGATTTCCTGGTTCCCGCCAGCCACGCCGTTCCCGCGTACCGTCACATCGATATCGCCGAAAAAGATGCTGTCGGGAGACTGTGCGATCTCATCTTCACTCCTCAGAGAAACGGCGAAGTCTTCGGCCTTGGTGGCCTCGTTTACGTCCTGATGTCCTTTGAGGTTTCCCCATGCGATCAGGTGCAGTTTCGAACTTTCGGGATAGTTCAACTCGATGGTTTCTTTGCCTCTGATAAAGGCATCGTTGAGATCGCGCGTGTCAAGCAGCTTCGAATTGTTATCGTAGATAAAGAGCTTAGCTTCCGAAACAACGCTCAAAGCCGTGATATCATCACCTTTGTGGTTCACTACCTTTAGTGTCAGCTTATAGCACTCGTCCAAGTCTTCCTTGATACAGCCGGTGGCCAAGACCGTCACCGCGACAAGTGCCAGAAATAATACCTTTTTTGTCAATATTGATTTCATAACGTTCTGTTTTTTATTCTCATTCATTTTACCCTATATGTATTAGTCCAATTCTTCATCCTGGTTAATGACCTCCCAACTTGCTACTTCGACCGCCACATTCATACAAGCTTCAGTCACCGGATCATACGGCCGGTCGGAACCGCTGCTATTAATAGACAGAGAGATATTGTAGCGATAATTGCGTTTCACAAAGTTGTGTTTAGGAGCACCGTCACCTTCTGTCAGTGTATATCCCCTATTTGGATCATTAACTGAAATTGTATAGAAACGATCTTTTTCTACTTTGCCGGTATTATCAGTATAAGTACCTTTCAGCACCAACAAGGTACGTTGACCAACCGGCGTTTCTTTTAGATTTTCATACACATAGAAAGAAGCTACCGCCCGTTTACCAGTCTCTGTCTCCAAGGCAGCATCTTCCGTTATATTTATATTAATAGTTTCCGGAGTCCATGCGAGAAAATCAGCCTTTCCACCATCCTCAGTTATTTTATACTCTCCATTCCAATTATCTTCGAAGCAGTCACCATACCACCACAATTTCTCACCGGAAGGAGCAGCATTCGCCTCAACCCAATTATTAGGATCTTCTTTTTTTGATGCTATGTGAGAGTAGCCTTTCACGTTAGCCATAAAGACTTCTTCAAGTTGAAAAGTCGCTCCGGTATTCGTAGTTGAAATCTTAACGGATTTCAAGTTGACTTGGGCAACATGGCGATACAATTCAATCTTGTCTCCTTTGATTTCATTAGGAGAATGATTGCCCACAAAACTATTAGCATCTCCAAAAATATTATGTGTATCGATAGTTAAATTTGTCTCTATCACCTTACTACTCATAGAAAGTCCGCCATCCAACGTTTCAGCCCCCAAAGAATGAGTATATTCCAACACTTGACTAAGTTTTTTCCCCTCAAATGCTTTTGGATCAATACTTGAGTTAGCCAAAACAACAATCGTCGCTGAACCAGCTTCAACCGCTATATCGTGGACAAGGGTAGTTTCATTAGCTCGGCGTTGAGTCTGATACATAGCATTATCTCCTGTACCGGAAAAGACAAGCACATCCAATGTATGGATTTTATTTTCTTTTTCTTCTTCTTCTGTAACAGCAATTCCAGCTGCTTTTGTACGGCCATCCCCATACACACCTGTAGCCAACGACAACGTCGCATTGGGGGTAAAAACGTGTTCTTCAGGAATGTCTTCATTTGAAGAACAGGCAACAGCTGCTCCTACCACTATACTCAACAAAAAATAATTCCTTAATTTCATAAATATATATATTTTTATTTGTTCCTCTTATTCCCTGCAGTATTACATAGTACAAAAGTATTTCCCTTTGCTTACTCTAAGAATAGGTGCTACTCTCTTTATTAATAGACAAATCTATCACACAAGTGTTTTGATAGGTTTGCATAGGTTTGTGCAACAGATGCCACAAAGACATAAAAATTCCATAATCCCTCATTCTGGCAAGAAGATACTCAAAGCGAGCAAGATTCCCGTATCACCATAAGTAAAAATTATTCCATACAGCCTCATGTCTAAAAAAACTTCTATAAACTAAAAAATCCCCAACCTAATAGGCTGAGGATTTTTTAGTTTATAACGAATGATGATAATTAAATCTCAACATCTTGATTGACCTGTCTCTTATACACATCTCCGAGCCCACGAGACGCTCAT
>ENA-OYZB01000737-OYZB01000737.1-human-gut-metagenome-genome-assembly--contig:-NODE-737-length-12644-cov-22.033204_pt1 | contig 12644 bp, 13 predicted proteins | sample MGYA00243258_ERZ653467 | MGnify/ENA primary metagenome ERZ653467 (study PRJEB26926, sample SAMN06165011) | human gut metagenome | biome: ENVO:00009003; feature: ENVO:2100002; material: ENVO:00002003... | reverse complement strand
CCCCACGTGTCTATTAATACACTCGGTATAAATATGCTCGTGGCTCTATACATTTTGTATAAACGTCAAATTATACAAGTTGTAATAAAAGTTTATACTTAAAATACACACTGTATAAGATACTCGTTTAAATGAAAAATACTCGCTGTTTATACATAAAATACAATCTGTATAAGTACTCGTTAAAATGAAATAATCCACTCTGTTTTAAAGGGCCGTAGGCCCTCAGGCCCTCGTTATACACATAGTATAAATATCTCTTGTACGCTCTATATTCAATACTTTATGTAATAGGTTACAAAAGTATTACAGAATTAAAAAACGCTTGCAATTGAGCGCACGGTGTGGTAAGATATAGTCAAGAGGTAAGGAAAGAAAACAAAATATAACAACCTCTTAGAAAGTGTGGATATTATGGATAAAATTTTGGATAAAACAGATATTAGACTTGCGACACAGTTTAATATCGTAGTAATTAATCAAGCAATATCAATTAATTATGATAGACTTGAATTGCTTGATAATATGATGTTTATTTGGAAAAATAATAATATAATAGGCAGCATTATTTTTATTCCACAAAATAAATATAGGTTTGAAATTGTTACAGAAAAAGGATTTGAATATTTTAATAGTTATGATGATACCAAAAAATATTGTATAAAAAATAACCTCGTCAAATGACGAGGTTTTTATTTTATCTGTATTTTTCTATTAGTAATCTATATCGATACTCAATGTATTCATCACTGAATATAGTAGGTAACAACATATCATCACCGAAAGTTTTATAAATATCGTCAAAAGACTTGTGACCAAGTTTTATAGCTTCAATAATCTTTTTGCCATAATGATATATATTAGATTTAACTTTTTGTTGTTGACAACGATTAGTTATAGCAATAAAATTGTAATTTTTATACGAACATTTGAACACATAGTAAAATATATTTTCAATCTCAATTGCAAATAATACAGTAGGTTTACATTCTTTGAATATAAAATCATCATAATCAGAATTAAAACAATATTCACTTTTAGTATAATCGCCTGTGGTAGCAACTTCGCATTTGCCTATTTTTAACATATGCGGTATCTCGTTTTCATCTTCGTACGGCATTTTAGCGAAATCAACACATATTGTTGCACCGTCTTTGAATTGTTTTGATTGTAATTTAATGATATCACCGGGTTTTAATTTAAGCTTATCAATATCAACACCGAGCCAATCAAAGTATATGTTATATTTATTAATAGTATTACCAATTAAGATTATTTTGCCGTTTCTATGCCTAAATATCGTTGATATAAGGCTTGTGAAGTGTTTTATTTCATCTTCGATATATCCGTATATAGACATAGGGCAAAACTCCTCATATACGAGCGTGTGGACATTGTCAAATTGTTGTGATTTGTACTTTTCTTCAATGGCAAGTGAAAAAAAGTGTCCAAAAACCCTACCTTTTAGACGTTGTTTTTTTTGATTGCCTTGCAATTCTTCGTATTCATCATCATATTTAACGATATAAAATGTGTTGCTTTCAACCTTAATATATGCGTTGTATTTCTTTTTTAAATATTTGTGTAAGTCGTCTGCAAACCATTTTGTAAGGCTTTCAGCCGAAGCTGATACACCATATCCAACACGTCTAACAAGTCCAAATTCGTGGGTACACCCGCTGTTAAAATAGTCATCAATGATATCATTTTTGCATACGTCATAAGACTTGCCATTAGCACGTCCACCGAATACCACATCATAATCACATTGCATTGACCGTCTCTTATTTCCGTTATAATATATCAATTGTTGTCAATCCTTTCTACTTTTTCATCAACTTTACAAGGTCTACCTATATATGTTGGTAAAATTTTAATACCTTTTCTACGTAGATAAGAAAGTTGTTGTGCTTCTTCAACGAGTGAATGATTTGTAAATCCTATTGCTGTTAAAGTGAAGTCAGACGGCAAGAGCAAACAACCACCAAATCCGTTAAATGTATATGTTTTGCCTGCATCGTCAATCACTCTTGTATTTTTAAAAATGTTATCATTTTTAGTATAGTATCCGCTTGCAAGTTTACCTGTTATATTAGAGCAAAAAAATGTATTTGGGTGGTAGTATTTAGAGCAAAATTTTTTAAAATCACCATTATAAATGCTATTCAAATACCTGTTAGTAGTCTTTTTAGGCACTCCACTGATTGAAATTGATATTGCATTATTTTTTTCAAATATATAAGATTTAGCACCGGCTGTGCAAAAATGATTATAAATACCCTCGTTGTCGGCAAGCCCCATATTATAAAAATTTTCGCAATGCCATTTTTTATTAATATAATCGTTAAACACATTAACGGCTTTATTAACATTGTCTAAGTCATTAACACATTTTATGCTATCCGTATCCCAATAAAGTATAGTAGAGTTTGTTTGAGTAAAGATAATATACGAAAGTATATATAAATGCAATCTTGCATAAGCAGTAACGTGTAACCCGTCAATATAACTTCTTAGTAGTGTTCCACTTTCAACGTCAACATTTTCTATACATTGCCACTCGTTTTTTAAAGGGTAAAACAATAAGTCATTCGGTGCTAATTGTTGTACGTTAATTCCGTATTGAGCATTTAACCGCCCTTTTGCGAGTCTTAATTCACGGCTTAAAGTGTCTTTTTTATCCTCGGTATTAAGGGTGAAAAAATGATTTAAAAAATCATTATTAACAACGCATTTATCATTAAAATTAAAATCTTCTTTTGTAATTGCATCAACATTATCACTATTTTTTAATTTTTTAAATATAACTTTTTGCTTTGCATAATTATTAATTGAATTTGTTACATAAGTTGGTAACTTTGCATTTTTCCGAGTGTAAAGCAGTTTTTTGCACTTGTCAATTTCAAAATCATAAAATAACGTCAAAGCGATATAATCATAAGCAGTTAAATATAATGTGATTTTATCAGCAGTCATCACTCGTCCGTTGCTACTTTTCATTGTTTTAACGTCATAGTCGGAGCACTTGCTTACGCTTAAAAATGGCAATTCATTATGATTATTAAATCGCTTAATTTTAAGATTTTTAACAACCAATTCGCACATAAAATAGGTGTGCAACGTTTTTTGCGGGGTGGTCAAATACCACTGCAATACTCCGCCTTTATATTTAATATATGCATTGTTTTTTTCAATGATAAATTTCAAATATGCCGTTTTATCTGTTTCACGCATTTTAAAATTAAATGGAAAATTACACATCAGCATCTGAGCCGGGTATGAAGATGCAAAGTCATAACTTGCAACATTATCGAATGGAATAAAAGAGTAAAACCTGTTTGAACGCACATAACCACCGCAAAACACATTTCTTAATAACTCATATACAGTACTGTCATCATCAAACTTCTTATTATAAAATTTAATTAAAGCCGTGCATAACATTGTATATTTTTCTTTTTCTTCTGCGGTCGAGTGCAATTCATTTTCAAGCCGTGTAAGACTTGTAGCAGTTATCATTCTGTCAATTGAATTAACATCAACGTAATAATTAGAATTTTTAAAACAGTCTACAACTGCATATAAAGTGATTAATACGTCTTGCTCATTGTATTTATATTCAATATCGGGTAATGTTGACGTCGGGGTGTAATGTTGATTATATCCGCCTTTTTCCTCAGTCAATTTTGCAATTCCGAGTTCATCACCGAGTACCTTAAGCGACTTACCAAGTAACTTATAACTGCATCTAAAAATTAAATGGTCTAATTCAAAAGATATTGGCTTTCTTGTATTTGATGCAATCATTGTTTCGTTTTTATAATTCTCACGAAAGAATTTTAAATTCTGCATAAACGAGAACTCATATGGGAGATTATGCACATAAATATACGTGTATAAATCCTTTTCAACGCTATCTTTATTTAACATTTCAAGAATTGAATTCCATTCTTCATAGGTGCGGAAAAATCGGTTATACCTTTGATAATAACTAAAGTTATCTTTATTTATATCATTAAATGTGTCTGCACCGAGATATACATTTTGAATATTTCCCAAATATATTAAAGATAATTTTCTATCACCAACATTATACGTTGAAGTTTCAATATCCAAAGCGTAAATAAAATGGTTGATATTTCTATTTTTCTTTCGGTTGCGTTTTGCTTTAGTATCAATTTTGCAATCAAAAGTAGAATTTTCGCTTATATAGTATCCGTTAAACTCTTTGACATTTCTTGCTTGTATAATTCGTTTTATTTGCTTTTCGGTCAATTCAGTATTTTCTTTTAAGAATACCCGAAAAACGTGCGTATTTCCTTTTTTTATTAATTTGCCGTTTTTATACAGATATAAATTATATAGCATATTTTTACCTCAATACCATAAGTCCTCATAACTATTTGCTTTTTCGCCTGTTCCTAATTCACTTATTAAATCAATTAATTTATAATAATCGTATTCGTCTTGGTCGTTAGTTATGTCAACGGCTTTTCTACTTAATGATTGACTAAATTTATTTGAAATTTCTACAGCATAGTCATCGCTATTTAATGTATGGATTTTATTCTGCCTATATATCGTTTGTATCAAGTTATTTATATTTCTGTAATATGTGAATTTTCTGTTAAGTCGCAGTAACTCCCTGCTTTTTTCATCGCTCCATACCGGATTGTTTTTTGCAATCTGTGATATCAATTCTGCATTTGTTAATTTTTCAGCCATAAGAAATAGGGGCGATTACTCGCCCCCGTCCTCCTTTCTGCTAAATAAAGCTATAATTTTTTCTGGAAATTTAAAACCGGTTTCTTTTGCATTTTCACAAATACTTGTAAATTCAACACAGCATAATGATATAGCAATTAGATTAACAGCATATTCAGCATTAAATAAATAAACTGCAATTACTCCGACAAGTAGAAATGCAATATATTCAAGAGCTTTGCTAACACTTCCCCTTAGTTTTCCGCTCGATATATTTTTGTTTTTAATTGCCTTTGCAAAACCTGTCATAAAATCAATTAAATAAAAACAGAAAACCGCAAGAAAATATTTTGAGTTCGACAACATTATATTTTTAATTAAAATAAATTCGTCCATGGTGTCACCTCGCTAACAGATATCTGCATTAAGAATTGCAGTAAATGGAGCAACCGTTATTTCACGTATATATGACTTCCAAAAGTTAGTGCCATTATCATCGCTCATCATAGGTCGGGCAAATAATGACGAACCTTTAAACATCAAGTTAAGCGGAATAGGGTAGCTATGTGATTTAGTGAATGTGTTATTAGTCCATATTGTTATTGTCGCCGGGACGGTAAAACTTGCATTAGTGGGTGCTGTTGCTAAATCTTCGCCCTGTCCATATATTAACGATTGTGAAAAATCACCAATATGCAAAATAGAGTTACCACTCAATTCAATATATGGGTATGCACTCTCATTTGCTCTCCATACAGATGTCTGATGCAATGTTACTTGCATTATGTTGTTGGTTTGGAGCATATAATAGTCGCCTACATCAGCATTTGGAAATTGCGGTGAACCTGTAAGCCTTACGCCTGTCATTTCTCCCTGTGTTGCAATATTGCCATTGTTTAAATAAGAGCATAAATAGTTAGCGATTAATCTATGTCCCTCAACGGTGGGGTGTGTTCCGTCACCCTGCAACAATCCTACACGCTTAAGCATCGTTTCGCTGTTATTAATGTAGGCGTAGTTACTTTCAAGACAACCCGTCTTGTAAGTGTGAATTGTCTGCAACACTTTTTTAATGTTATCGTGCGTTCTATGCAACTGTGAAATATATCCAACGGCTACTTTTGCATTCGGGTATAGCTGATGCGTTTCTTTGATGCAATCACGGATTGATGCTCCGAGCGTTCCGTCGTCAATTTCTGTGTAAGAGTCATTGACTCCGCCTAAGAAAATAATATCAGTGTAATCATTTCTGTTTTGTGTCCAATTTCTCACCACGTCAAGAAAACGTCCGTTAGTGCCCTGCGCTGTGAATCCTGCACCTGCTGAAGCTAAAGCAGTAATATCAAAACCCAATTCATAGAGTAAGTGTCCAAAGCCTTGTGTTGAGGGGTCGGGCAATCCTGCGCCTGCCAAATAGCTATCGCCGACTAACATTATTTTTCTATGCTCTAAAACGGTTTTCAAATTTGGGGTATTAACAAATTGCTTGAACACTTCGTCTTTGATTTTTTGGTCGATATTAAGAGAGTTTAAAAACTCTTGTATAGTATTGATTGATACACCTTGCTCGTTAAGCTTCTCGCATAAATGCATAAGCCTTTGAATATATGAAAAACTTGCATCAAATTCAAGCGGTACAATAGGTGTAAAAATTCCCATATAAATTTAACTCCTTTCAGTTTAAAAAATAATTAAAAATAAATCATTGAATTTATTAATCATTTCGCTACATAAATTAAGAAATTCACTTGAATAACGTGTAGCATTGTCAAGCCCGTTGTTTGTTCTCTTGCGGGTGCTATCGCGTGTATATATATTGTTGTGTGTATTAATAGTGTTACTTTCATTTGTTGAAGTGTTGCTTCCTCGTTTGCCGTCAGTAGCATATTTGACATCATTAATGTTATTAACAGAAATAGCATTAGCGGGCAAGTCGCTTGATACATCAAGGGAGTTATTAGTTGAAGTGGAATTACTATTCGTTTTTCCGCTTTCATCATTTCCGCCCTTTTCGTTGCTTTCCTCTTTTTCAATTAATGTTAAATCAATTGTATTGATATAAAATGTTTGATACAGCGGAATATAAAACGGCAATACTTCTTGCATACGATTTTTCAATTTGACTTTAAAATAATCAAGTGTTTCAAAAGCGAACTCCTCATTAAAAAAATGCTCGATGAAATAAGGTTCAAAAAATGCTTTAAAGGTCAAATCATTTTTGTAATCGTAATTAAAATCGAAAATATATTCACAGAGTTTGACTAACTTCTGCTCATAAGTTAACTTACTTCCGTCGTGGTCGTAAATGTGCATTATATCTTGAAATGAATTAGTATATATTGCCATTAAGAAACAACCTCCTTAAATTCCTCGTCTTGCTCCGCAACAACATCATCAATTGAAGTATTAACGTTACAATCAAAAGAAGTTAAAAACTTCTTATTGACATTTTCAAAACCTCGTTTTTGGGTTTGCACATAGCTATCAAGCGTTAGATTAAGAATTTGATTATTGCTTTTAACCTCATCACGTAGCAGACGTTCTTTTTTCTCAAAAGGAGTATTGTTGATACCCAACATTGTGAAAAATTCACCCTTGTAATAGTTAAGCACTTCAAGCATTTTATCCGCCTTAAATTCGACGTTTAAATCAAGCGACTTAAATAACTCTTCAGGTCTGCAATTATGGTCTTTTTTGAAGTACAAAAAGCGATTTTGATTAGTTACTTGTTTAATAATGTTATTTAAAGCGAGTATCTGCTCGTTAGTTGCTTCAACAGCAATAGGCAGTGAATTGTTAAGAGTGTTATAATTAACTGCGGTTTGTAATTCTGTTATTTTTTGACAAAAATAATATACAATCTGCATTAATGGTATTTTTGTTTTGTTACACCATACAACTGCAAAATCGGTAATATTTCCGTCAATAGAATTGATAAGCATATCACTATTGGTGTTTGGTAAGCTATCAATTAATTTAATCTCTTTAAGCTCGCCATAATGATTATATTTACACTCGTCAACAAATGTGCTTGCAATAACCTCATTTGCTCCACCTGCAATTGCTCCATTGAAAAAAGCAATCTTGCCGTCTTGAAACAATGCACGTTCAATATATTCTTCGGGAATATCACCGCATTTATATTTAATAAGTGACATAGCGATATTAGCAAAGTAATTAAAATAAATATAAAATGCAGTCAACTTATTTGCAAATGCTTGTATATCGCCGTTACGTATGTTATTGTAGTTTAACAGATTTTCAATATTATCACCTATCTTAATACCGCACCAAGGGTCAAAATCAATAAAACCGCATTCTTTCATTTCTTATACACTCCTTTCATTAATTGTTGCTTTGGTCGTAGTCACCGAAATGCGTATGCCATATTGTAACTCCGCTTTCAAACATTTGTTTAAGTTTATTAACGTCATCATTCGGAGCAGATACTTTAATGTTGCAATTTGCTACTTGAATATAATTCCAATTGCTTCTATTTTGCATATAAGAAGAAATTTTTCCTATTTCATTTATAGCGTAACCATAAACATCAAGGTAATCATCAATATAACGGCATTGAGCCTCAGTCGGTGAAACGTCAGCAAATACGGGCATTGCCCTTTTTTCTGTGATACTCATAATATCACCACTTGCTCCTGTGTTTACTCCTCTTTGACCTAAAGCGTCAATCATATTAATTGATTGTTGAACTGCTCCAACTGCTCCTTGTACTGCTCCGCCTACATTACCAGCGAACGCTTGCGAAGCAACAGATCCAACCGCATTAACAACACCGACCGCAGATGTTAATGTATTGAGAACTTTATCAAGTCCTGTGTTAGCGTCATAGCCTAACCTATTTTCACAGTTATATGAAATCTTATTTGTTTTAACAGTATAATCAGCATAAGAACCTATTTGTAACAAAAAACCATTTGTTGAAAGTTCAGTTGATTTTACCGTAAAACTCGGCGTTCCACTTGTGAATAGTTCCGGTTTCAATGGCAATTTAAAGCCATTTTCGTTATAGAATAAATATGCCTTACATAAGCTTGAAAGCATTTTTTTGTTGCGTGGAGTATACCCGCACGCTAACGTAGTAGTTGGTAATGTTATTGTAACATCTTTCTTTTTAATGTTATTAGTCGCATATTTATTTGCGCCACTGTGTACCCACGACGGAATAGCATACAACCCAATTAACTCATTTCTATGGTCTTGTAACTGTGATATTGAGGTTGTTGAAATCAATTTAACTGCATTATTAAGTGATTTTTCAAACGACTCTATTTGACCTGTTAATAAATCAGCTATCCAATTAGAATACTCGTCGTCATTATCTGACTTTAACGCTTCGGCAGGTGATAACTTACCATATTTTTTAACAACTTCTTGAACGTCAGTATCACTAGCGACGAAAATACCATATTCAGCCGAAAGTGAAGCCCCTGTTCCGTTGCCTTTATATTCATATTTTTTAGTATTTGGATTAAAAACTGACGTTGAATGCAACACATATTGAGGTGCCCAATCTAATGAATTAAAAACAGTATGTTTGCGTTCATATTCGGGTGCTACACTTATAGGTTCAGGTGCAAGCCAACGCCCTACATTATCGGCGCTTTTTGCAACGTGCGACCTCAATATCAAGTTTTTATAGTATGTTATATCAAATTGGTATGTTTGCCATACGTCAATGGTATGTGAAATAATCACGCTATTTAGTGAGTTATACTGAACATTATCAATAAAAGCAAAATACCATTTATTCGATATATCGACATTTTGATACATTAAATAATTACATTGTGTTAAATCTTCGTTAACTCCCTTTAATATTAAATCGCTGTCACGTCTTATAACATTAATATGCTCATATTTATGGCTTAATAGTCCTTGTATAGCGGAAATTTGCTCAGCCCTACTTGGGTAGGACTGAACATTTTTCAAATCACTATTCCACGGAACTACACCAACATATAATGTTGTGTTCGGAATAGTCGGCATAAAAACACCCCTTATACAATATGATTTTCAACAGTTATAACGGCGTTGCCAAATTGAATAATCGCAGCAGACCACATTGTCTGTTTACTACCGGTAGTAACTACTATTTTAAGTGTTCCGGTATCGGTTACACTTAATACAAGCGGTTTTTCGGGTAAATTAATACTAAATGCTGTGCCATTAAAATATAGCACTTTAAGTTGCTCTATTGATGATAACTTGACTTGCTCATTAGATGCATCAACAAATTTATATTCGTGTGTGTCAGTATCCGCAGTAATACAAAAAACCTCATTCGGTACAGTTGAAGCCGGTGTGTTAATTGTCTTATCAATGTAACATACGGCATTAGCAAATGGTGATACTGAAATCATCTGCCAAATGTGAACAAATGTATTAATATTAAGCGTAAAGCCGTTTTTGAACTCATACTCAACATTTAGTCTGTCATACCATTGTACGAAATTCTTATCAGCAACAATAAAGCTAATAGGGGTTGTTTTGTGCCCTGTGATTGTAAGCTGTCGAGCACTGCCCTGTTTTTCGTAAATGTCATAACCAAAATCATCAACAAGTATAAATCTGTTAGCATCTTCAAGCTCTTGAAGATTGAATACACCAGACAAATAACGTCTTACCTTTGCTTCTGCCTTAGTCGTGCAAATAATACAAATATTGTCTTTTTCGCTGACTGACTGTGCTTCTTTTTCACCGCCCGAAAGCTCCTTGTATTTGTTAAATTTGCTTGACAAGAATTGCATGTCGTTAATATCAGTCCTAAGCTGCTCCATAAGGTCAGCAACGCCATCATCTGTTGAACTGTCAACTTCACGTGTAACAAATCCCGATTTTTCATACATTCCGACAATAGACTGCTTTAAAAGGTTAAACTCACGAAGCGCATTACCATTATCAACAGCTATACGTGTTGAATTAATGAAATTACCGAGTCTTTCCCAGCTATCCATTGCGCGTGAAAGAATTTCCGTATTCGTTGTAAGTGGAAATACATCGTGTCTGTTTTCACGATAAAAAGCGGTAAGTACTTCTGGCGGATAATCACCGAGAATGCCTGCGCCGTCGGTGTTGTCATACAAGGCAGGATTGACTGGGTTTGTGTGGATTTCTTCGATATCATAGCCAATTGTATAATTGCCTTTTTTCAAAAATGACAGCTTATGATTAAAGCGGTCAGTGTTCCATATAATCTTAGCAAAGAGATTAACAAGACCTACATAAAATTCATTAATAGCAGGCTGATACGAGAAAAACGCTTCTTTGAAGCTTGCAAGGTTATTGTCATTAAGAAATGGAACATTGTCTTGATATCCCTGTGATGCCGTTGACCTTACTTTATTGACTGTTTTTTGAATACTCTTTTTTGTTTCATTTGTCATTTAAGTATCACTCCTTTAAAATAATTCATTAACAGCTTCGGCAAACTCCTCGTCGCTCACTTCTTCGTTGTCGCTGTCGTCGTCTTTAATTATTGTTTTTTCTTCTTTAATTACTGTCTTTCCGTAATCAAGTTGAAGTCTTGAATTAATATCCCTCAGCTTTTCGTTTTCGGCTCTTAAATCATCAATTGTCTTGTCACGATCGTCAATTTCTTCTCTTGTTGTGTTGAAGTAATCGGTTAAAGCGGTGTATTCAAGTGATGTCAAAGCTTCGTCGCCACTGTTGCGAATACTGTCGAGATTGGCCGTGAATTCTTCAAAAGTCATTTTGTAATATATTGGTTTTCCTTTCATTTTATTTTATGCCTTGTATTAATAATGATTATCGCCCCGATTAGATATATTGACGTGTTCATTATTAAGTGATAAGTCATATTAAAATGATAGAATGGGTTGATTAATTCCAATATAACATATATAACACTCTCCATGCTTAATCACATATATATTATCATTCTATCACTTTAATATAACCTATCTTGCAATAGGTTATATTTTTAAACTTAATCTTCATACATTTCTTCAAGAATATCATTAAGTTCTTCGATAACGTCCTTGTCAAAACAATATGCTTGATTGATATATTCATCTTTCTTATTCTTGTAAGACGGATATGAAATAAATCTACCCTTTTTTGTTTCAACAACAGTAATATAAATTACAAAACCGCAATCAAGAGAAATTGAGCCATAGTCATTGCGTTTTTTTCCACCGTCATAAATACGGATTGAACCTGCTGAAAAATCACGCTCCATATAGTCATTTTTTGTTTCTTTTTTTGATTTAGCCATTTTTAAAATCTCCTTTTAATTATAATTTTTTAATTGATTTAGTCGGTACAATGCCGACTTTGTAAATTTTCTTATCAACTCCATATTGAATTATAGAATTGATTTCGCCCTTTGCTAACAGTTTTACTTTTTCATTTTTATTAACGAAACCTGTTATATTTTCCTTAGTATTATTTGAATATACATGACTGTCAGCCGTCATATAAGCGTTTGTTTTGAATTGCTTGCAAGGGCTTTCCTTTAATTTTGATTTTACCACATCTTGATACTCCTTGTCAATGTTTTTTTGATTTTTCGGACGTAAAATTCCAGTGATGTATTTTGATGTATTATCAAATACTCTTGCAGTCATTCCTGCACCACTGCCGTTATTATTTTGGTCATAAACATATAATTTATTACCGATTTTCTTATCAATAATAAATATATGCCCTGCTACGCCTGTGTTACGCACTCCAATATCGCCCCTTTGGATTTTTTGAGTTGGTAATATAAAATCAAAATTCTTGATTAAGAATTTAGATTTTTTTCTATCGTTCCAAAAGTTTTTCGCAAAAGGTGGAAAATATGTTACTTTAATTCCTAAAACGTCAGTCATATATTGATTGATTAAATCAACACATTGCACACCATAGCATCTGTCTCTTATACACATCTGACGCTGCCGACGAAGCTAGAAGTGTAG
>ENA-OYZB01000729-OYZB01000729.1-human-gut-metagenome-genome-assembly--contig:-NODE-729-length-12805-cov-4.230118_pt1 | contig 12805 bp, 8 predicted proteins | sample MGYA00243258_ERZ653467 | MGnify/ENA primary metagenome ERZ653467 (study PRJEB26926, sample SAMN06165011) | human gut metagenome | biome: ENVO:00009003; feature: ENVO:2100002; material: ENVO:00002003... | reverse complement strand
GCTCGGAGATGTGTATAAGAGACAGCACCAGATTCACGCACTCCGGTACATCGATGCCCGTGTCCATCATATCCACCGAGACCGCAATAAACGGCGGCTTGTCCGGCTGTTTGAAGTCGTCAATGATGGACTGCGCATAGGCGTCGTCGCAGACCATCCGCTGGATGAATCCCGGGTACTGGGTCTCCAGCTGCGGGTAGAGCTTGCCAAAGCGTTCCCGGATAAACTCCGCGTGGCGCTTGTTCTGGGCAAAGATGATGGTTTTGCCGATGCGGTCGCCGCCTGCCGTCTGGATGCCCCGTTCCATCAGATCTTGCAGCACCGTGTCCACGGTGTTGGCGTTGAAGATGAACTTATTCAGCTTTTCGGATGGGATAAAGGTGGGCAGGGTGTCGTCCTCGGCAAAATCGTCCTCGTAGCGGGCCTTATCCTCCGGTGAAAGCTGGTCGTAGTGGATGCCCTCTTCCGTGAATTTCGTCTTGACCTCGTAGTTGTAGTAAGGCACCAGCACATGGTCGGTGTAGACCGCCGTATCGTAATCGTAGGCGTAGGTGGGGATGCCGTGTTCCATCTCGAAAAAGTCGTAGGTGTTGCGGTCTACATCGGTTTTCGGGGTGGCGGTCAAGCCCACCAGAATCGCATCAAAATAATCAAAAATGGCGCGGTATTTCTTGAAAATGCTGCGGTGGCTCTCGTCCACGATGATAAGGTCAAAGTGGGCAGGCGAAAACAGCGGCACGCCGTCCTTGGTCTTGGCGTTGTCGATGGCGTTGAGCATGGTGGGATAGGTGGAAAACACGATGCGCGTAGCCTTATCGTCCTTAGAGGAGCATAGGTTGCACAGCGACTGGTCGGGCAGATACTTCTTGAAGTCGTCCTTTGCCTGCTTGACCAGCGCAGTGCGGTCCGCCAGAAAGAGCACGTTGGTCACATGACCGCCGCGGCTCAGCACATCGGTCAGGCTGGATGCGGTGCGGGTCTTGCCTGTGCCCGTTGCCATGACCAGCAGATTGCGCCGGAAGCCCTGCGCGATGTGGGCGCAGACAGCCCGGATGGCGTTTTTCTGGTAGTAGCGGTCGGTGATTTTGTCGTCGATTGCAATGGTGTCCAGCGGTTTTTTCTCGGTGCGGCGGTTCATCAGCTTCTGCAAGTCGTCCTTGCAGAACACCCCGCTCACAGCACGCTGCGGGCCGCTCTGCTCATCCCAGAAATAGGTGGTGTAGCCGTTGGTGGTAAACAGCATCGGACGGCGGCCAAACTTCTGCTCCAGACAGTTTGCATAAAGCTGAGCCTGCTTGCGCCCGATGTTGGGGTCTTTGGTGCTGCGCTTGGCTTCAATGACCGCTAGCGGCAAGCCGTCCTTGCCCATCAGCAGATAGTCCACATAGCCCTTTTGCCCCAGCACGCCGTTCATATTGTCCACTTCGTACTCGGTGCGCACATCGGCATCCGGCCCGGTGAATTTCCAGCCCATAGCCTTGAGGTCGATGTCGATGATCTTCCGCCGCGTCTCGGCTTCGGTCAGGTCGGCGGCGGTGAAGCTGCGGCTCTGCTGGTTCTGCTGTTTGCTGGCCGTGTACGCCGTCGAAAGGCTCTCCACCTGCTTGCGCAAGGCATCCAACTCGGCATCCTTCTGGGTCAGCAGGCTTTCCTGCTCCCGGATCTTCTTTTCGTCCAGCGTTACCTTTTCGCCGGGGATGGCTGTTTCATCAAAGGAGCGCTCCACATAGTCCGTGCCGTAGCAGTAATCCACCCACTGGATGAAATCGAACAGCCCCCGCAGGCTGAACACTGCATCCGCCGCCGACACACTATGCCCTGTATGTACCGCCAGATTACCCGCCTTCACGATGCTGGGCAGCACGCTCCACACGTCCCGGTCCACTGCAAACCGGAAACTCGGCTCGTGCAGCAGAGATTGCAGGTTGTCCTTGTAGGGCATCGTGATGGTTTTGTCTGCCGCATACACCCACTTCACCGTCAGCTCCAACGCCTTCCGGCACCCCACCGCGCACATCGCCGGGGAGGTGGAGAACACTTTCTCGGCCTCGATGGCAGAATTGGCGAAGAGGGAGTATTCGGGGTGGGTGGAGAGATAGGAGAAGTTGGACATAAAATCAGCTCCTTTTTATTTTATCACTCTGTGATTTGAACAGCTTGTAACCCGTATTCGGTGCATTGCATTTGCATAACATCCACGCCGCAATTATGACACAGATTCAAAACATCTTTCTTTTTTGTTTCGTCGATTTTGGCACCTAGGTATACTTTTTTAGGACGTGAAAACTTATGCGCCATTCCCTTTCCTTTCATGTCCTTCCTCATCGTTTCCTCAGAATATCCTTCATGCCCCGGCACAATTACCAGTCGCCATTCCTTCTCATACTTCCAATCCTCCAGCTTATGAATCGCCAGATAATCAGTCATCATAAACGGAAGCATTTGTTTTCTCTGAGAAAGCGAAACAAAGCTTGGCAGTTTTCGAACATAAAAAACCGGGAAAAGCCTGCTTTTTATATACTCAGACTCGATACTTTTTATATCGTATTCCATACATATTCCGCTGTGTTGACATGCGTAGTGTGCCCACATCGGAAGATTTGTCAATTTCTCTGTAAAACATGCCACGCGGGAAGTAGTACGAACCACGTCATTCATCACGCCATTGACCTTTTCGAACTCTTCTCGGATAATCGATGAAAGTAGTTCCGGCGTATTTTTGGGTAAAGACTCCTCACTGGTCTGCATCATATGTTCTACAACTTTTTTGAACCAATCTGGGTCTTCAAATATTTCTGATGGGATTTTTCGGTCTGTGGTTTTTATAAGATTCTCTTGAAACTCCTTTGCATCCATCAATTCACTTGGATTTCCACTTTCCAAAAGCGAGCAGGAGTCAAATGGGTCATTTAAACTTCCTATGTAGGGCAAAAATATATTTCCTTTAAGTTCGTCCTCCACAAATCCAAGATTGTCTACAGAACGAAAGCGATAAAGTTTTTCCTGCAAATTCCGGCTTTTCAGCTCTAGCGCCCTGCCATAGTCCACCACATCTCCGTCAGTGTACAATTTCAGGAATCTCTCTTTCCAATCCATAAAATCGCCTTACTTTGTGTTTTAATTTTCTTCTAAAAATTGCTTTGGTGTTTTTGTCGTTTTTCTTTTATAGTATATTCCCGCAGAATCCTGAATATAAAATGTTATTCGCTTGTTATTTTCATGTAAATGCCTTGTGACTAGCAAATCACGAAAATCATCATTAAGCCACAGGCATTTTATAAATTGCTCTGGTTCCAATTCAATCGGAAAACAACATAACGGACGATCAAATTCAATATCCTCGTTCAAATTATACCTAAATCCATCCGGTAGTTCTACACCCAACTGTTGAACAACAATTTTTCGATTGCCCGTATTCACAATATCTATTGTCGTGTAGTGATAAGTCTCACGATTTTCTTGAATCTTTCTACTATATCGAAACTGCTCTCCGTAAATAAGCTTCACTCGTTTCTTATTCACATATTTTGTTTGCCATAATGCAACTATTACAGCCGCTGTCGTTGCAATAGCACTTGCAGCTTGCCAGAACATTTCCCAATCAAAATGTAGTTCCATGATTGCGCCTCACCCAAAATATTCCTGCATCAGTGCCTTTTTCATCAATTCCAGCTTTTCGAGGCTCTGCTGTACAGTCTGCTTCTGCTGGTCTACGTGCTCTACAAAAGTGGCGAAATCATCTTGAAGTTTTTTAGGCGGCAAAATAACATTCATTTTCTTCAACATCGCAATCGATAAGTATGCCACTGTCGAGCCAGCTTGCAGACTTTCAATTTGTTTTTGGATATATGGTTGCGCAAACAAATATGAAATATAAATACTTGAAACTTTCGGACTAAGATTGGAGAGCCAGCTAATCATGCCATCTTGAAAATAGAATTCATCATCCGATTGAACGATATAACACTTTCCAAGCGTTCCTCTTGAAGTTATAAGAATATCATTTTCTTTGGGTGTTAGCTCTTTATGCAAAAGCTGTTCGTATCGTTCAAGAGGAATAAATGTCGAACATAAATATTTTCCCGTATCAATCAGCTCGTTCAAGTCCGCCACTTTTAAGAAAGGAATACCACTTATACTTTGTTCTTCTTGATAAATTCGTTTACTCGAACCAACATCGCAAAGTTCACATAAGTGATACACCGGGAATTCTTTGGGATTAACCTCAAAATCTCCAAACATCTCCACAAATCGCGCCTTTACCAGCTCGTCCAGTTTGGCAAGCTGCTGCTTACGGAGAGAAATCAAACTCGTTACTTTATCAAGGACTTCTGCAATTTCGCACTGCTTTTTATACGGTGGCAAGTAAAATGGCAGCGCGTCAAAAACGGGCTTGGTCAAATGCTTCATTGTTGCGCCATGTGCATCGGATGCAGCGTTTTCCAGAATCAAACCTACCTGATGTACGAAAAAATCTTTTGAGATTCTTTCTTTATCAAAAACGACCTTGAAAATATGCTGATTTAATACTGCCTTTTCTCCATGCCAAATGTATACGCCAAGACTGGCAGACCATGAAATCAAAACATCTCCATCGTTTACTTCATATTTGGATGCGTATTCACCATTATAACGGTTTGCCTGATACGAATTTCCGGTCAAGTCCTGAATCCGAATAATTGGAATACCTTCGTCTGACCAATCTTGTGGTTTGAAGGCATATCCGTTTATGTATGTTGCAATATCTCCCAACTTCGCCATCACACCATCTCCTCCAACTCTGCCAGACCCTTGGTGATCTCCATTTCCAGCTCATGCAGGTCGGCAAGGATCTCCGTAGTCGAGGGATACTCCACCGGCACATACTCCGTCTCTTTGTACTTATTGATGGATAAATCGTACCCGTTGGCGGCAATTTCTTCTTTGGGCACAAAGAAGCTCTGCTCGGTGCGCTTGCGGTCAGTTTCGGCATCGAGGTTCTGGAACCGGGCGATGATGTCCGGGATGTCGTTTTCCTTCACCTCGGTGCGCTTGTCGTCCAGCGAGAGGCCGTCGGCTTTCATGTCATAGAACCACACCTTATCGGTGCCGCCCGCGCCGGTCTTGGTAAACACCAGCACCGCTGTGGACACGCCTGCGTAGGGCTTGAACACGCCGGATGGCATGGAGATGACCGCCCGCAGCTGATGGTTTTCAATCAGTTCCTTTCGGATGCTCTGGTGCGCCTTGCTGGAACCGAACAAAACGCCGTCCGGTACGATGCAGGCGCAGCGTCCGCCGGTTTTGAGCATTCGCAGGAAGAGCGCAAGGAACAAAAGCTCCGTCTTTTTGGTGTTGGTGACAGCCTTTAGGTCGTCGTTGATGCTCTCGGCATCCACAGTGCCCTTGAACGGCGGGTTCGCAAGGCAGACGGTGTACTTGCTGCAAATGGAGTTTTGCTTCGACACGCTGTCCTTGTAGTCGATTTCCGGGTTCGTGATGGAGTGGAGCATCAGATTCATGGCCGAAATGCGCAGCATGGTGCGGTCCGTGTCAAAGCCGGTGAACATCGGGCCGGCAAAATGCTGCCACTGCTCCGGGGTCATGCTGTCCTCGTAGTGGGTGCGGAGGTACTGCGCGCTGGACACCAGAAAGCCCGCCGTGCCGCAGGCGGGGTCGCAGATGAAGTCGTCCGGCGTGGGCTGCACCAGCTCCACCATCATGTCGCGGATGTGCTTGGGCGTGCGGAACTGGCCGTTCTGCCCTGCTGTTGCCAGCTTGCCCAGCATATACTCGTACAGGTCGCCCTGCATATCAAGGTCGGCAATGTCGTGGGTGTAAAGATCCTCCAGCCCGGTGATGATCTTTTGCAGCACCTGCGGCGTGGGGATCAGGAACATGGCATCGTCCATGTACCGCGCAAAGGCGGTGTTCTGTTCCTTTTCATCCTCTGCCCGCAAAACATCTTTTTCTTTTTCCGACAAGCTCTTGCCCAGCTTTTCGGCCTCCTGCTGTGCCTGTTCCAGCTTACTGAGTACCTCTACCAGTTCGCCTTTTTCGTTGAAATCCGGCAGACGGCCATACTTCATCTTTTTGATGGCCGGGAACACTCGCTGCTGCATGGTCAGGAAAATTTCGCGGGAGTCCTTGTCCTTGAAGCGGCTCCACCGCATGGACTGTCCTGCTTCGCTGGCCGGGAAGATGTGCTCCATCTTTTCGCCCGCCATGTTCTCAAAATCTTCGGTGGCAAGTTCTTTCTCGTCCAGTGACCGGATGAACATGAGATAGGTCAGCTGTTCAATGACGGTCAGCGGATTGGTGATGCCGCCTGCCCAGATGTCCGTCCAGATTTTGTCTACCTTATTTTTAATGGCTCCTGTTACCATGCGTTCCTCCTGAATGTTTGCCAATCGCAAACGATTTGCATCTTGAATTTTTGGTGATAATATCACAATTTTATTATAGCAGTGTACGATTGCATTTTCAATGTCAGCTCTGGTGGTGTGCAATGATCCGAGGAAAGAAAAAGCCGCGAAGACTCTAACGAATCTTCGCGGCTTTTTGGTGCGCTCGAGGGAACTCGAATCCCTGGCCCTCTGATTAAAAGAATCCAAGGTGCATCATTCGTCAAATTTCAAAAGTTCGAAGAATCGTTATTTTTATCGTATCATCGCAAAACATGCCTTTGCACACACCGCATTGTTTGCATACAGTGTAATGCTTTGCAACCGTTATCCAGCTATTCAGGTGTGCAAAAAGTGTGCAAAAATGTGCAGACGGGCAAAACAAAGCCCAATGGACAAATCAACCACCGGTTTTATGGCAGGGTTTAGGACATCCGAACAGACACCGTTTGATATAGAAATGAGGTTCACCATGAATAAACTGCTTTCCTGCCGCCATTGAGAAAAAACAATCCCCACAGCCGCAAAAAGGACTGTAGGGATTGTTTTTATGGTGAAGGAGAAAGAGAATAACGTGTTAACCCTTGTCCGCGCCGGAGGTGATGCCCTCGACGTAGAACTTCTGCATGATGACAAACAGGATGGAGATGGGGATGGACACCAGCACACCGCCTGCACAGAAGAGCGCAAAGTAATTGTTGATCAGGGTCTTTTGCAGCATATTATACAGACCGATAGCCACTGTCCAGTCGGCAGAGACGCCCGAATTCAGGATCATTTTTGCCATCACGAAATCGGTCCATGGAACCATGAAAGAGCTGATGATGGTATAGACCAGGATCGGCTTGGACATGGGCAGAACGACCTGAAAGAACACACGGGCGTCGGATGCGCCGTCCAGCTTGGCGGCTTCCCGCAGGGAGATGGGGATGGTATCAAAGAAGCCCTTGCAGATCAGATAGCCCAGACCGGACGAACCGGCATAGACCATGATAAGACCGGCATAGGAGTTGGTCAGATTCAGATATTTCAGGACGAAATAGACGGCGATCATTGCCAGCACGCCGGGGAACAGGTTGACGCTGACAGAAAGGTTCTGGATCAGCTTGCGCCCCTTGAAGCGGCAGCAGCTCAGCGCGTAGGCTACCATCAGCACAAAGCAGGTGGAGATAACGCAGTTGAAACAGGCCACCACAAGGGTGTTGGTAAACCAGCGCGGGAACTGCGCCACAGAGTCCGGGTGGAACAGAATGTTGACATAGTTGCGCAGTGTGTAACTGGCCGGGAAGAACTGTCGCACATTGATGCCCCGGTCTGTGGAGAAGGATGTGACCAGAAGCCACAGAATGGGTACCAGCCAGATAGCTGCCAGCAGGGCCAGCAGCAGATGCCGCAGGATGCTGTGGACTGTGCGGAGGATACGCCCGCGGCGCAGCTGCGCTGCGGTCTCTGCCCGGCGTGCCGGAGAAACAGTTGTCTGTGTCAAGAGAACGTCGCCTCCTTTTTATTGAGGAACCGGAAGCATACCAGCGTGAACACGGCACAGATGATGAACACCATAATGCCAATGACAGCGGCCATCTTGTAGTTGTACTGCTCCTGTGTCAGGCGGAACAGCCATGTGACCAGCAGATCCACCTCTTTTGCACTGGAGGAAGCCAGCGCCTGATCCTTGGTGATATAAACGTCCTGCGTGAGCAGGTAGATGACGTTGAAGTTGTTGACGTTGCGCACAAAGTCCGTTACCAGCGCCGGCCCCTGCACACTGAACAGATAGGGCAGCTTGATGTGGATGAAGCTCTGCCACGGCGATGCACCGTCGATGGTGGAGGCCTCCAGCATATCGGTGGGAATATTCATCAGCACACCGGTGGCAATGAGCATCTGGTAGGGCACGCCCACCCAGATGTTGATGAGGATGATCATGAACTTTGCCCAGTGCTGGTCGGTCAGGAAGGGAATGTGGTTCATGTTCTGCCCCAGCAGACCGATGGCCTTTAAAAAATCGGTCACGCCTGCATTGGCCATCATGGTGTTGAAGATGCCGGCGTCCGAGAAGAAGTTGCGCACCAGCAGCAGGGTGACGAACTGCGGCACCGCAATGGTGATGATGAACAATGTGCGCCAGAGCTTTTGGCACTTGGTCTTTTTGTTGTTGATGAGCATGGCCAGAAATACGCCGCCGAAGAAGTTGGTGAAGGTGGCAAAGAACGCCCACACCAGCGTCCAGCTGAGCACCCGGCCAAAGGCGTAGCTGAAGGTCAGGCTCAGCGACTGCCCGCCAAACAGAGAAGCAAAGTTAGCCAGCCCCACCCATGTAAACAGGGCGGCGGGAGGCATGTGCTGCTGATCGTAGTTGGTAAAGGCAACAGCGATCAAAATGAACAGCGGGATGATGGTGAACACCACCACACCCAGCACCGGAAGGGTGAGCAGGGTAACGTAGAACTTTTCGTTCAGGTACAAGGTGATATCCTGCCGGAAATTGTTGGGCTTTTTGCCAGCGGCCTTCTGCGCCTGTAACGCGTAATTGCTCTGCACCACCAGCATGGCAGCAGCGATCAGCGTTACAATGACCACCAGTGCGATCACGCTGAGCAGCAGGATGGCAAACGAGTTGTCGTAGTTGTTGACCTCGTTCTTTAAGGTAAGGGGGTTGAACTGCATCTCCATCTGCACCGTGCCCAGCGTGCCGAACTTTTTCAGCGCAGGAATGCCGGAGGTGCCCAGAAAATACAGTCCCAGCCCCTGCACCAGCGTTACCAGCAGTGCCTTGATAAGCTGGCCGTGGCCAATGTAGCCCAGACCCCAGACAAAGAGGGACAGCTTTGTAAAAATATCTCCGTGAACAAATGCGTGACCGAACTTCTGAAGGAAATTCGGCTCCCGGCCATCTGCCCGCAAGGGTGGTGTAAGGACCATTTCTGCCACAGAAGTCAACTCCTTTCTTAGTATGCAGAGGGGGTTATAGCAAACAGGATGTTAGGTTGACGCCGATTTCTTGTATTGCGATAAAAAGCGGGCACACTGCATTCTGCTGCGTGCCCGCCGGGAAAAACCGGAACTTACTGTGCCACAGGTGCGGTGATGCCGGCCACAGCGTCATCCACCAGCTGCTGGGTGGTCTTGCCCTGCGTGTCGCCGGAGGCGAGGATCTCGCCCAGACTTGCGGCGGAGCTCCAGTAGTTTGCGCCTACCCGCTGCAGGGTAGCGTAGGAGCTCTGCTCAGCCAGTGCGGCAATGGCGGGTGCAGACTGCACAGCCTCGGAAGCATTGGCGTTGATGTTGGAGGGGCCCAGCTTGCGGTCGTTGAAGCGCTTGCTCTGGTTGTCCTCGTTGGTGATGAAGTCGGCCAGCATCATGGCAACGCCCACGTTGGCGCTGTGGGGGTTGACGCCCACCAGCTTGTAGCCGGAGAAGGAGCCCATCTGGACCTGCTCGCCGTTCAGGGGGTAGGTCGGCAGCTTGGTGGCGGCGTAGCCCTCGCCCCAAGCCTCCTCGGCGGTGCTGGCGTTCCAGGTACCGGAGATGGCGGCGCAGCAGCTGCCGTCCTTGATGGCGGAAACGATATCAGCATCCGCGCCGGACTTGAAGCCGGGGTTTGCGGTAATGTCCAGAATGGCCTGCGTTACGTCTGCGCCGGGAGCCTCGTTCCAGTTGCAGACGGTGTTGATACCGTCATCTGCCAGCGTAGCCACCAGACCGGCACCGGCGTAGAAGCTGTAAATGTACCATGCGTCGTTCACGCTCATCATGAACTTTTTGCCGGCAGCTGCAGCCTTTTCCAGCATGGTGTCCACGCTCTGCACATCCTCAGCGCTCAGAACGCTTGCATCATAGTACAGGAAATAGCCATTGTCGGCGGTCATGGGGTAGGCGTAAAGTTTGTCGTTCATGGTGGCAGCGCCCACAGAGCCGGGCAGGTTGCGACTCTTCACGTCATCCGGGTTCAGCAGCACTTCCTGCAGCGCACCGGCATTCACCAGCTCGTTCAGCTGGTCATCGGCAAAGGCAAAAACGTCTGCGGCAGACTCCGGGTCAGCCAGAACGGTATCCTTTGCGCTGGACTCAGACTGTACGCCGATCTCGATGGTCACGTTGCCCTTGTCCGCATTCTGCTCGATAAAGGCATCTGCCATCTCGCGCAGCATGGTCTGATCCTCTTCGGCACCCCACATGGTCAGCTTCACATCGCCCCAGCTCTCCGCAGCAGAGGCAGCCGTACTGGAAGCGGCAGCAGAGGAAGCGGTGCTGCTGGAAGAACCGCCGCAGGCGGTCAGCACACCGGCAGCAGCCACAGTGCCCATGGCTGCAAGGAAGTTACGGCGGGAAATCAGCTTTTTCATGATCCAGTTCTCCTTCGTTCTCAATCCGAAATCTTCGGCTGCTCTTTGTTGCGCTTATAAGTTGCGCACATCCGAGCAGCTGTTTTTCTGTACCCATAGGATACCGCATTCTTTTGCTCACGTCAATGGACGAAATTCACGGTATTGTTGAGTCGAAACTGGAAAAAGTGACGGTAAAATTAGGATACATGGGCAAAAGTGCGCAACTTTAGCGCAAACTTTGCCATGCAAAGAGCAAAAATGCCCGCTCCGGGAAAGGAGCAGGCACAAAAAGCGCGTTATTTGATGCTGTGGGAGCGTTCCCTCCACTTGGTAGAATCCCGCAGGATGACCTGATGGCCTTCCAGCTGCCGCATGACGATCTCTTTTCCGGCCAGCCGGTCCAGCAGCATCCGGCAGGCGGTCTTACCCAGCTGCTCTGCATCGTACTGCACCGCCGAAACAGACGGCGTGATGCTGGCAAGCATGGAACTGTCGTACAGGCTGGCCACTCGCAGATCGTTGGGCACGAGGATATGCCGCGTCCGCAGCTCCCCCATGACCTCAAAGGCGATCTCATCATCGCCGCAAAGGATGCAATCCGCCTTCTGCTCCAGCGCAGCCTCCAGTGCATCGAGCGTCTGCCCGGCAGATTCCACACCGGAATGAACGAGCCGCTGGTCTACTGGCACACCAAATTCCGCGAATCCACGCAGATAACCGCGTATGCGATCGGTGTTGACGGCGTAGATGGTACTGCCCACCAGCAGCGCGATCCGCTTGGCGCCCAGCTGCAAAAGGATGCGTGTCATCTCGCAGGCAGCCGCGACCTGATCGTTGTCTGCCTGCGGGATGGTCTTGTCCTCGCTGCGTCCGATGAGCACAAAAGGTGTCTCGTATTGCCGCAAAAGTTCGATGCAGGGATCATCCGCCATGGCGTAGGTCAGGATCACGCCGTCCACCTTGTGGTTGGCCAGCTGCCGCTGCAGCTGCGAATACTCGGTGTTGGAGGCGTAGCAAAGCATCAGGTCATAGCCGCGCTGGTCTGCCATGATGCAGATGCCGCCCATGCACTTGCGCAAAAAGGGCAGATCCAGCGTAATAAAGCGCTGTGGCACGATCATGGCAATGTTGTTGGTGCGCACCTTTTCGCCGCCCTGCGGGGCGGCAGGCTCGGTGCGGGTGCGTCCTAGATAGGCATATACCTTGGCGCGGGTCTCCTCACTGATGCGTCCCTTTCCGGAAAGTGCGCGTGATACCGTTGTTTTAGAAACACCAAGCGCATCGGCCACCTGCTCGATCGTCATTTTTTCGGTTTCCTTTGCAGCCACAGGATATCCTCTCCTTTTCACAGAACTGCGCAACAGTGCGCCACCCCAGCATACCGGGATAAGCCCGCTTTGTCAAGTACGAAAGCAAACAAAAAGCGTTCTGCTTTTTCGGCAGAACGCTGAAAGTTGATGCTTTTGCGCCTTACAGGACCTGCTCGCCGTTTTTCCAGACGGCCGTTCCGTAACGGTTCAGCGCAACACCGCCTACTTCGACCGGATGTTCATTGCAGTTCTGTACAAAGACGAACGTACCGCGCCGCGCGGCCAGAACGCCGTCCGGCAGAGCTTCCGGCCATGCCGGGGTCAGGCCGACTTCCTTTACAGCAGCACGATAAAATGCGCGATAGAACGCTTCCTCGAACCGACTTGCCAGATAATAGGCACGGCCCTCCCCGTAGGAGTGGACAGCCACCGCCGGGCAGTTTGCATAATAGTCCTCGGCATAAACGCTCAGCGGTGTGGCAGGGTCGGTGTCGTTCAGACTTGCGACCTCGCATAGGACCGAAGCCTGCGTTTCCGGCAAAGTGGAATCGTCCATCGGGGTGCAGCGGCAGGTTTCGCCGTCATACATTCCGTCGATCTCAGTGCGGCGCAGGCCCAGCAGGTCGGTCAAGCCGTAGGGCGTGTCACCCAGACGGCACAAATCGCTTTCATCCACCACACCGGTCCAGTATGTAACCACGACCGTACCACCATTCCGGGCAAAATCACAGAGTTTTTGGGCAAAGGCATCGGTCAGCAAATAAACCATCGGAACAACGACCAA
>ENA-OYZB01000728-OYZB01000728.1-human-gut-metagenome-genome-assembly--contig:-NODE-728-length-12814-cov-3.642370_pt1 | contig 12814 bp, 10 predicted proteins | sample MGYA00243258_ERZ653467 | MGnify/ENA primary metagenome ERZ653467 (study PRJEB26926, sample SAMN06165011) | human gut metagenome | biome: ENVO:00009003; feature: ENVO:2100002; material: ENVO:00002003... | reverse complement strand
GTCTTACGCTTGTTTATAGCGTATATCGACTGCGATTTTTGCTTGCTTTCTTATATCTTTTAATGATAAGGGAGCTTTCTTTTTTAAAGATATTTGTTGGCTCTTATCCTTTATAAATAAATTTCACTTCTGCCCAACGATTCTTCTCTTTATAATGAACGAAAGTCAGTCCGTTCTTCTCCGCTTCTTCGCGGATGGCGGTAATATCGTCTACGTAAAATCCACTCATATAGAGTTCGGAATCCGTATGCATGGAGGCAACATATTGCTTCATATCATTCAGTAATATATTCCGGTTGATGTTGGCGATGATAACGTCGAAAGGTCCTTTTCCTGTAAGCGACGAGGCATCTCCTTGTGAAACGGCAATATCGTCTACGTGGTTCAATTCGATATTTTCGATGGAGTTTCGTACACACCATTCATCAATGTCGATGGCTGTACAGGGGCGTGCGCCCCGCATACGTGCGAGGATGGCAAGAATTGAAGTTCCGCAGCCCATATCGAGCAGAGATTTATCTTTCAATTCGCTGTCCAACAATTCTTCAATGATGAGGCTGGTAGTCTCGTGGTGTCCTGTTCCGAAGGCCATTTGAGGATTGATGACAATGTCATATTCCGCTTTGGGAATATCTTGGTGGAAAGTGCTGTGAATCACACATCGGTTTCCGATAATGATGGGTTGGAAGAAATTCTTTTCCCATTCCTCGTTCCAGTCCTTGTCTTCCGCTTCGGTGTATGTATAAGTAATATCCGTATCGGGTAGGGGGAACTCGGTGATGGCAATCTTGATGGCGTTTTCATCACAGATTGTCTGTTGGATATATGCGGTCAGTCCGCCTTCACACTCAACAAAACTTTCAAACCCGACTTCACCCAGTACGGCAGCCAGTACGTCAGTGACGATTTCTGTGCAAGGGTGGGTGCGGAATGTGAACTCAAAATACTTCATAGTTGTTTTTAATTCTGGTGAATAATGGACAAAGATAGTTAGAAATAGGGATTTCCCTATTATCCTTTGGGGAAAATCTCCCTCGGACGAAAAATCTCTTCCTTATCTTTGTAACATGAATAAGTTTAAGTAATTACATAAACCGAGATGATATGAAAAAGATTGTTTATTTCTTGCTATTTGCCTTGTGCCTCCCGATAGGCTTGATGGCACAAAGCGTTGATGACGACCTTTACTTCATTCCTTCAAAAGACAAACAGGAGAAGAAAGAAACTCCGGTTAAGAAGGAAACGAAGAAACAGGTGACCAACATCTATACTTCACCGGGTACTACAGTAGTGGTTCAGGACCGTAAGGGAAGAACACGGGATGTGGATGAATATAACCGCCGTTACGATGCACGTGATAATGAATTCGTAATGGATAATGATACCTTATATATAAAAGAAAAATCTAATCCGGATTTGGACGGAGAATGGGTGACAGGCGAATTCAATGGTACGGAAGACGACTATGAATACGCTGAACGTATCATCCGTTTCCGCAATCCTCGTTTTGCTATCAGCATCAGCAGCCCGTTGTATTGGGATGTAGTTTACGGTCCGAATTCATGGGACTGGAATGTATATACCGACGGTATGTATGCTTATGCGTTCCCGACATTCAGTAATCCACTCTGGTGGGATTGGCGTTATGGCTCTTACGGCTGGGGATGGAACTATGGCTGGGGATGGAATCGTCCTTACTACTCTTGGGGATATTACCCCGGTTATTGGGGCGGCGGCTACTGGGGTGGCTGGTATGGCGGTGGATATTGGGGACATCATCACCACTGGCATGGTGGTCCTAGCTGGGGCTGGGGCGGAGGTGGAAGCGGTCGTTGGACAGGTCCTACCTATACAAACCGTCGTTCTTCCGGACAAAGCAGTTACAGGAATCCTTCCACTGTTCGTCGTTATGGTTCGAGTGCAGTTCGTTCCAGTGGTTCTTCTGTTCGGGGAGGCTCTGCAGTTCGTTCAGAAGGTAGTTCTGTTCGTTCTTCTGGTTCTACTTATAGCAGGGGAACTACTTCCAGGCGTGTAGTGGGTACACGGACTTCAGGTGAACGCAGTGGCTCAAGTAGTCGTAGCAGTGCTACTTATTCTCGTCCAAGTAGTACTAGAAGTAGCGGAAGTTCTTCATCTTCCCGTTCGACTGGTTCTTCTGGTTATTCGCGTTCGTCCGGAACCACTACTAGGAGCAGTAGTGCAAGATCAACTTATAGTCGTGGTAGTTCAGAAGCACCGCGTAGTTATTCTCCAGCGAATAATAGTAATACCCGTTCTTCTTCCTATGGTACTTCTCGTTCTTCTTCACGTAGTTATTCTCCAGCTTCGTCAGGTGGTAGTAGTTCTCGGGGCAGTTATTCGAGTGGTGGTTCTTCTAGGTCATCATCAGGTGGAGGCTCCTCTCGTAGTGGCAGTGCCAGAAGATAAGTATTAATTAAACGGTTTTACAAGAATGAAAAAGATAAGTGTTTTAATTGCTCTAGGGATGTTGATGATAGCGCCTTGGGGAATGGCACAAACGATATATGATGGTGCCAAATTAACAGGAAAAGATTTAAATGGAACTGCTCGATTTGTGGGTATGGGTGGAGCTATGGGAGCTCTTGGAGGAGACATATCTACAATGGGGACTAATCCGGCAGGTATTGGTCTTTATCGTAGTAGTGATGTAATGACTTCATTTGGGTTTTCTCTTTATGGGAATGAAAGTCAGTATTTGGGGAAAAAGTTTAATTCCGATTTAACTAAAGGAGATTTTAATAACATCGGGTTTGTGTTTTCTTCGAAGATTGGTAATGAAACTCCGCTGCGTTTTGTGAATTTCGGTTTTAACTATCATAAAGCGAAATCATTTAATAACAACATGCGCATGGAAGGTAATTTGGGGCTTTACTCCCAAACCTATCTAATGGCATCTCAAGCAGCTGGCATTGAAAAATGGGGAGATTCGCCTTATACGGATAATGGTATTGGGTGGCTTTCTATTCTTGGAGCTGATGCTGGGCTGATTAGAGATATTACAATACATGACAAAACAGGAGGGGTAAACAATATTCCTTATACCTATAAGGATGAACAAGGGAAGGAGGTACAGTATAAGGATATAAATGGTAATCCTCTTTATATCTCTCCTGGACATTTTGAAGGAATGTTAGATAATGGATATGCAAATTTTCGTTCGGAAGAACGCGGAGGAATTGACCAATATGATTTTAATGTATCGTTTAATTTTAATGATCGGGTATATTTAGGGTTGACGCTGGGTGCTTATTCTGTAGATTATAATAAGTATACTTTTTATGATGAGGATTATGGAAACGATGAAGGATATAGTTTGCAGAGTTGGAATAGAATAAAGGGGTCTGGCTTTGACGTGAAGTTGGGGGCTATTATTCGTCCTTTTGAATATTCGCCTTTTCGAGTTGGATTAGCTATACATACGCCAATATTCTATAGTTTGGATTATAAAACGAGTGCACAAGTTATATCGGATGTGATGGATGTTGTAACTGGAGAAATAAAAGGATATGACGTGAGATCATGGGATAATCTTCCGGGAAAAGGGGATATGATTCTTCCTTTCGATTTTCAAACTCCTTGGACTTATAATGTAAGTTTAGGATATACGGTGGGTAAGAGTTTGGCTTTGGGAGCAGAGTATGAGTATCAAGATTATTCTTCCATGAAATTTAAAGATACCGAAGGTAATTCTTCTGCTTATGAATTTGAAAATAGTACGACATCTATGTTGAAAGGGGTTAGTACTGTTCGTCTTGGTTTGGAGTATAAAGTGATTCCACAGTTTGCTTTTAGGGCAGGATATAATTATAGTACTGCGGCTTTCCATCAAGATGCTTTCAAAGATTTGGCTATTAACTCTATTCAGACAGATACAGACTTTGCCAATTCTAAATCAATGAGTAATTATACATTGGGTATTGGTTATCGCGGATCAATGTTTTATGCTGATTTAGCTTATAAATACTCTACATATAAAGAAAACTTCTATCCGTTTGTGAATGGATTTACAGATGAAGATGGTAGTACAATCATTGGTTCACCAGAAGCAACGAAAGTTACGAATACACGCAGTCAAGTGTTGTTTACCGTAGGTATGCGCTTCTAATCTAATAAAGAGACAGTTTTCAATTTCAATAATAACTTTTGTGTGTAAAAAATCCCTGGAATGCTGAGTGTCTACAGCGGTTCCGGGGATTTTTATTAGTATCACTTTTTATTCTTCAGTCTTATCTGAATAGTGGAGTTCGTTCGTCAATGATTCCGCGTCTTGCGTACATTTTTACTGCTACAGGAGTTCCGGCTTCTATGGTAATGTCCTCCTCTGCGATGATAGGTTCTTCTTTACCGTCCTCCAGGATAACCGTTCCTATTTTCTCGCCGGCTTTGATGATTTGTGGAATCAAGTTAGTCAAGATACCTTCAGATACTTTCCGAATATCAATGTATTCCGGTTTTGCATTGGGGTCAGCTTCGATTTTGCCGCTGAACAAGTCCTGTACACCTTTGTTCTTCAAGAACAGTTTAACGATTGCTCTACCTTCGTACGGCTGGTTGTTCTCGTCGAGCAGAACGACGGGCGTTGTCATTCTCTTGAATGCAAGAGCAACATTCTTAGAACCTTTGTTGGCTTGGGCTGTACCGAACAAATATTCTAAGCCACCCTTGATTTCACGATAGCGGCTGCTCAATGATCTGGTAGTAGCTGCTTCGTCGGTCAATTCAGGATAATGAGCATAGAAAGTAACCGTTTCCGAATCGGTGCCTGCCTCGTTCCAGGTCTGGCTATCCATACCTATGGCAAATGGATGATAATCCTGCTCGGCAACGGACATTGAGATGACATCTCCGGCAGCGAAATTGTTCTTTAACGGAAGTGTCAAACTACTGCTGTTACGAGTAAGAGCATTGTTGATACTTTGGTCAATAGAAGTAGAAAAGTCGATCACTCCTTTACTGGGATCTTGCAGTTCTTCTTGCTGTTGACAACTGAACAGGCATACTGATGCCATAACAAATAAAAGGCTTTTTCTTTTCATTTGAGGGTAATTAATAGGTTAATAATAGTGAGAGGTTTTTTAATATTCTACTCTGTCTTCTTTGGCCGCCCAGGCTTTGAAGGCAGTAAGGGCTTCATTATGCAATAAGATTTCGGAAGGAAGCTTTCTGTCTTCAGGCTTCAGTTCCAGTTCGTCATAGATAAAAGAGTCGTCGAAGCCAATATTCTTGGCATCGGTCTTATTGTTTCCATAGTACATTTTATCCAATCGCGCCCAGTAAATCGCACCGAGACACATGGGACAAGGTTCGCAGGAAGTATAGATTTCGTATCCGCTAAGATTAAAAGTACCGAGTTTGGCAGCTGCGGCACGTATCGCACTCACTTCGGCATGAGCAGTGGGGTCACAAGATGCCGTAACACGATTTACTCCTGTTGCAACTATTTCCCCCTCTTTCGTGGCAATCACAGCACCGAAAGGACCTCCACCATTTTCAACATTTTCTTTGGAGAGCTCGATTGCTTTCCGCATTAAGTCTTCTCTAGTCATGGCACAAAAAATATATTGTTAGTTTCATTTTCCCTTTGCTTCTTTTTACAAAGATAGAAAAAACTAACAATATACAATGGAATATTCCTATTAATTTTTTAACAGTATCAGTAAACTTCGCAAGAAAATGATACTTTTTTTTGCTTTTTTTCGGGTTATAGTTTACCTAATATCTTGTCCATTACCCAGTTAGTGAGCGTTGCACTTTCTCCGTCGCAGGAGCAAACGGACTTACCTAACAAGTGATCGACCACTGCCTGAATAAGAGGTTGTTGCACATGTTCCGGGTTACCGATACAGATTTCTTCCCGTCCTTTCTCGGTATGCAGTCCGATAGGTTCGTAAGTAAAGACAGAGAAGCAAATCATTCCTTTGTCACCGATAATCTCTATGCGGTCTTCGCGGGCAGAATCATGGGCTACGAAGCACCAGGAACCACTACCCACCAGTCCGTTGTCAAATTGGAAACAGGCGCTTAATGTATCTTCGGCAGGATAAAGTCCGCCGCGATTACTCTTGTAACCGCTTGCTTCGAGGATACAACCGAACATATCCTGCAACAAATCAATTTGATGCGGAGCAAGGTCGTAGAAGTAGCCACCTCCGGCAATGTCAGCCTGCACACGCCAGGGAAGGTTGTCACGATTGTAATCCAGATCGCGTGGCGGCTGGGCAAAACGAATTTGCACATTGATAATATTACCGATAGTACCGTTCTCTACCAGTTCCTTTACTTTCTGGAAATAGGGGAGATAACGGCGATAGTAAGCAACGAAACAGGGAACTCCCGTTTCATTGGATATGCGGTTGATTCGGGTACATTCTTCATACGTCACCGCCATTGGCTTCTCAATATAGGCCGGTTTACCCGCTTTCATGGACATAATGGCATACGTAGCATGTGAGGAAGGAGGAGTGGCAATGTAGATGGCATTTACTTCCGGATCATCGATCAGTTCTTGTGCATCGTCATACCATTTTTTGATTCCTCTCTCTTTGGCATACGCTTTCGCTTTCGCACCGTCACGACTCATCACGGCTACGACTTCCGAATGTTCTACTTTCTGGAAAGCGGGACCGCTTTTGGTCTTGGTTACTTCTCCACAACCAATGAAGCCCCATTTGATAATCTTTTCACTCATAATATATACCTATTGTGTCTGCTTAAACAAACCCCAAAGATAAAGCTATTTTTTGTCAAGAGCAACTTTATTGATTATTAACTTAGCAGAGACAGTGGTAAAACAGACATTACGTTTTATTTCAATAGAGGCTCTGTTTTACCTGAACAGAGGCTCTGTTTCTGGCAAACAGAACGTCCGTTGGGGGCGGATATATACTCCATTTCGGTAAGAAGTAAGGTGAACACTGCTGATCCTCCGGCTGAAGAACCGTAACCACCAGGCTAAGCGAAAAGAAAAGCCGGGGCGGGGAGAGGTTTTTCCCGGATGGATAAAAAGAAAGGAGAGAATCGCGATTCCCTCCTTTGCGTGTAGTTTAATTGAAACTACTTTATCATTAACTCTGTAAAGATACAACATTCGAAAGCGAAAGTCAAGTCTTTGGGAGTTTATTTCTGGAAATAGACATGAATATATCCATCTTACATTCTGTTTTTGATTGTTTTCTTCTGACCTGTAAAGTGATGAGGTTATTCTTTGTCATAGTATTTTTTATAAATCTTCTGGTATTCTTTCTCTTTTTGGAATTTATCCAGCCATGTATTCAAACTATCGAGTAAAACGGGTGATTGTTTGCTGACTGCCCATGAGTAGAACTGCGTGAAGCTGATGGCTGTATTAATATCTATTTGCGGCAACGAATCTGCTGCCGCCAGTGCGATACTTTCGTCGCAAACGGCATAGTCGATGTCTCCATGCGCTACCATTGATATCAATTGTTCGGAACCGTATTTATCAATCTCCTTGATGTAGATAGTATCTCCGATCTCATTGCCTAGATTCTGAATACGCAAAATAGAGGGGGAGCCTTTTACGACATGAAGTGTTCGCTGGGCTAAATCCAGTTGGGTGCGGATATAGAGTGAATCATTCTCTCCAATTTCTTTGCGTTGCACCAGCACTTGCTTGTTGAGGAAAATGGGAGAGGTGAGAAGCAGAGAGTCTTTTAACTTGCTGGTGGCTAATATGCCATAAGCAATCACGTCATAACGTCCCTCGCTTAATCCTTCCAACCGCTCTTCGAAACTCATAATAGGTGTTATTTCGGTTTTGAGTCCTTTGTCCCGGGCGAATGCCTGTATCAGTTCGTAATGAAAACCGGAAACGGTGTCACTGTCTACATAAAAACTGATGGAATTATATTCGGTAGCTACACGTATGATACCCTCCTTGGCAATGGCAGCATAATCACGCGGATGTCCCGCAGGTTTTTCTTGCTTACCGCATTGACGGAAAGAGAAGATAAATGCCAATACAATAATCACTGGCACTAAATATCTGAACAGTCTCAATTTGGGGCGTGATACCATAAGTCGTATAGTTTTTGTTAATCATAGAAATTCCATGAAAGACCGAATTTCAGCACACGTGGGTTGATGGGGTAGTGAGGAGACAGAAAGTAATTCGGACTGCTCATGCCCTGGTTCACGTGATACATCATTACATAGAAACGTGTACGCTTTAAATGTAAGTTTGCATATACATTCACAATCGGATAACCTCCTATCTGTACCTGATCGTCTGTCGGTTGCAGGTGGAAATTCTGAATGGCCGGCATATAGGCAGGTGCATTGTATTTGCTGAAATAACGCACGTCGGCTCCCAATTGCACACTAAGTACTTTCTTCGCCAGTTTGAACTGCATATAGAAGTTATGATATAGCGAGAGATCAGGTAAAGGAAGTACAGTCTGGTCACTGGATTTCTGCCAGGTCACCTCATTGTCCAGATGGAAGATTCCTAGCTTGAAGTCCTGATTAAGGCTAGCAGATAATACCTGTATACTTCCGCTGTTCTGTTCCGGTTTTGCTTCCTGGTTGAAGTAAGTATAGTTCTTGATATTTTCAACTCCTGCTTTCAGGCGTGTCCTCCAACGTGCAATGCTCAATTCCCCTTCAATACGGGTACGGAATTCCTTGTCCATATCGTCGTCCCACATGAAATGCTTGGAATGATAATGGCGCATATAGAAAGGAGCAAGTTTATTGCTGACTTCACCACGGGCTATAAGACTGACGGTGTCTTTCCACAACGGGAAGTTCAGGTCAATATCTCCTTTTACATTGAATTGTCCGATTGCTTTTCCTGCCAATCCCACTTCACCGATAGCGTGGTAATGAAGCACATTCCCTTCACGTTTGGATAATTCGCCTCCAACAAATATTTCATTTTCGTTGTATTTATCAGGCAACGGATTTCCTTCCATATTCATCAGTGTATACTTGCTGATTTTATAGGAAGCAAATGCAGTCAATCCGGCTTTGGCATATTTATTGAATCCCTCAAGTAACGCAATACCTATGGTGTTTTTGATTCCGACGTAGGTGGTACTGTCTCTGACATTAGGATTATCCGTATCAAAGTAAGTATTCTGATAATAATTTTTTTCACGCATGTCGTCATTAGAATTAAAGCTATGCCGTGCCCGTTCCACTTGGATGGTGTGTATAAAACTGGTAACGGGGACAAACTCCTGTTTGACGGGAGTGGTGTCATTTTCAGCCTGTGGTATGTCACGACTGAATCCGAGATTATATCGTTGGGTCAGGAAGACATAAAAGTCATGGTTGCGGTTGGTCGTTGCACTTAGTACGGTAGGAATATTGGTTGATTCATATTCTCTTTGACCTTGCGCCATTTCTTCCGGTGCAGTGATATAGCGGTCGTCCTCAATACCTCCGTTTTCATTTGTTTTCAGGTAATTATTGCTGTATATAGCCTGCATCTGATATTTGTCGCCGATATAGCTACCGAAAACTGCTGCATTAAAGTACGCCGTATTCTGATTATTGTAATATCCTCGTCCGTATAGGTAGTCTACATTAAATCCGAAAGCCAGTTTCTTGTTTACATTGACAGAGAAGTAAGATTTGAAACGCTCTTCCCCATTCACTTTATTACCGGCTTTGTGATACGTCAGATTCGTATAAGGTACGTTACTGTTAGTGAAATTAAATTCCGTAGGACGAATGAAGAAACTGGAGAAAGGCTCCATGAAAATAGTCGGCTCTGGGTCACGGCGGTCAAAGAAGATGCGTGACATACGGGGAGAACCCATATTGGCCAGATAATTATAATGTCCGGTAAGTCCTTCAGTCAGGTTTGAATTCTGGAAATGATGAAAGGCTGTATCTGCCGGGATGATAGTCCGGTCGCCCAACTGGTTCTTGATACGCCACATATACAACTTTGGAGGCAATCCCTGTACTTCGACATTTGCACTATCCAATCTGTCCGGAATCATGGCAGGGTCTACCTGATTTCCGTATTGGTCGTATCCGTTTTCGTCTACTCTCTGGCGACCATTATCGAACTGTGCGTGAACAGTCGTCAAACCTATAACGGAAAGTAATATATATAATAGTAAGATTCGTCTCATAATTGGAGGCAAAGATACTTACTTTAATTGAGAATTGAGAATTGAGAATTGAAAAATATGTTGCATCCTTTACTTGGCGAGCAATTATTTCTTAATTCTCAATTCTCAATTTTTAATTTATTAAACCTCACGGATTAACTCCATCCCTTTCTTGATAGCTTCCTCGTTCATAGGAATCAAGTGATGGTGGCGTTCCGGCAGGGTTTTCTTCAATCCTTTGATAACATTCTCCAACGTTACGATGGGGCGAAGCTTCAATAATCCGCCAAGTACGATCATGTTGAATGCTTTGGCATTGTTCATCTCGTTGGCTGCATCCATTGCGTCGATACGATATACCTTAATATCCTTACGGGTAGGAGGGTTGATAATTCCGTAACCGTCATAAATCAGGATACCGCCGGGTTTCACTTTGCTTTCAAACTTTTCGAGTGAAGGCTGATTCAGAATGATGGCAGCGTCGTATTTACTAAGAATCGGTGAGGATATTTTGTCATCGCTTACAATAACTGTAACGTTGGCTGTTCCACCTCGTTGTTCGGGACCGTATGCCGGCATCCAGGTCACTTCTTTGCCTTCCATCAAACCGGAATATGCCAGAATCTTACCCATAGACAATACGCCTTGTCCACCGAATCCTGCTATAATTATTTCTTCTTTCATTGTTCTGTTGACTTTTAGCGTTATTCTTTATCTTTTAAATCACCCAGCGGATAGAATGGGAACATGTGTTCTTCCATCCATTTGTTCGCCTTCTCCGGAGTCATCTTCCAGCCTGAACTACAAGTGGAAACGATTTCTACCAGGTTGGAACCTTTACCGTTCATGGAGTTCTCAAAAGCCTTGCGGATTGCCTTCTTAGCCTTGCGGATAGCCGGTACGGATTGTACGGACTGACGGGGTACGTAAGCAGTTCCTTCCAGTTGGGCTGCGATTTCAGTAATCTTCAATGGGTAACCGTGAAGTTCAACGTCACGTCCGTAAGGACAAGTCGAACTCTTCATGCCTACTAGTGTAGTCGGAGCCATCTGGCCGCCTGTCATACCGTAGATCGCATTATTGATAAAGATAATCGTGATGTTCTCACCACGGTTCAAAGCGTGGATTGTTTCGGCTGTACCGATACAAGCCAAGTCACCGTCACCCTGATAAGTGAAAACAAGGCGGTCCGGCCACAGGCGTTTCACAGCAGTTGCCACAGCAGGAGCACGTCCGTGTGCTGCTTCCTGCCAGTCAATATCGAGATAGTTGTAGGCAAACACTGCACATCCCACCGGAGAGATTCCTACAGTTTTATCTTCCATACCCATTTCCTCAATGACTTCGGCAATGAGTTTGTGTACCACACCGTGACTGCAACCCGGGCAGTAGTGCATGGCGTTATCGTTCATCAGAGTCGGTTTTTTGTAAACCAGATTCTCGGGTTTGATTATTTCTTCTTTAGTCATAACTTCATCTCCTTATCTGTTGGTGAACCGTATAAAAAACTCCATCAGCTTGACAAAGATTGCCGCGCCGCATACGTAGATAAACATTTTGAAATCATCTTTTGCTACAAAGTAGGTGATGATGGCTGCAACAGCCAATATCATAAATAGGATGTTCAGTACGTTTCTTATTTTATCGGGATTCATTGTTTCGTTATTTGATTATTTTTTCTTTCAAGGCAGTTACAATTTCATCCGGATCGGGAACGATGCCACCTAGACGTCCGAAATGTTCTACCTTTACTTTACCGTTAACAGCGAGACGGACATCTTCAATCATCTGTCCGGCATTTAGTTCCGTAACGAGCATACCTTTTACTTTATCAGCGTATGCAGCAATTGCTTTGGTTGGGAACGGCCACAGTGTAATCGGGCGAAGGATACCTACTTTAATTCCTTTTTCGCGGGCTAGTTCCATTGCTTTCTGACCAATACGTGCCATTGAACCGAAAGCGATAATCAAATACTCTGCATCTTCGCAGTTGATCTCTTCGAAGCGTACTTCATTTTCTTCAATTTCACGATATTTAGCTTGAAAACGGAGGTTGTTGATTTCCATTGCTTCCGGTTTCAATTCAAGGGAAGTGATAATATTCGGTTTGCGGTCTTTTGCTTTTCCGGTAGCAGCCCATGGACATTGTTCAATTACTTCTGCTTCCGTGCGGCGTGGCTTTTGTGCAGGAAGAACAACCTTTTCCATCATCTGACCGATCACACCGTCGGCAAGGATAATAGCCGGATTACGGTATTTGAAGGCCAGTTCGAATCCTAATGCTACGAAATCCGCCATTTCTTGTACGGATGCCGGAGCGAGGGCAATCAGTTTGTAGTCTCCATGACCACCACCTTTTACTGTCTGGAAGTAGTCAGCCTGGCTGGGTTGGATAGTTCCCAATCCGGGACCGCCACGCATTACATTCACAATCAGACAAGGAAGTTCGGCACCGGCCAAATAAGAGATTCCTTCTTGTTTCAAGCTCACACCCGGACTTGAAGAGGAGGTCATTACCTTCTTTCCGCTACCTGCACCTCCATATACCATATTGATAGCTGCCACTTCACTTTCCGCCTGGAGTACTACCATGCCGGTTGTTTCCCACGGTTTCAGTTCGGCAAGCGTTTCCAACACTTCCGATTGGGGAGTAATTGGATAACCGAAGTAACCCTGTCTCTTATACACATCTGACGCTGCCGACGAAG
>ENA-OYZB01000718-OYZB01000718.1-human-gut-metagenome-genome-assembly--contig:-NODE-718-length-13124-cov-9.389548_pt1 | contig 13124 bp, 7 predicted proteins | sample MGYA00243258_ERZ653467 | MGnify/ENA primary metagenome ERZ653467 (study PRJEB26926, sample SAMN06165011) | human gut metagenome | biome: ENVO:00009003; feature: ENVO:2100002; material: ENVO:00002003... | reverse complement strand
CTTCTAGCTTCGTCGGCAGCGTCAGATGTGTATAAGAGACAGGTTTTTTTATCATGAACAAAAAGTATTTAAGTGCAATTCTGTTTGGAGCGTTGTTAGCGTCTTCAACAGGTACATTTACTTCTTGTAAAGACTACGATGATGACATCAAGGGGTTACAAGAACAAATTGACGGAAATCAAACTTCCGTTGCGGCTCTTGAAAAACAGCTGGCTACTTTAGATGCTGCTGCTAAAGCTGCGCAAACTGCTGCCGATGCTGCAAAAACTGCTGCTGATGCTGCTGCTACTGCTGCTGCAAAGGCTCAAGCTGCCGGTGACCAAGCAGCAGCTGATGCTGCTACAGCCAAAGCCTTAGCTGAAGCTGCCCAAGCTGCTGCTGAAAAAGCTAAAGTAGATGCTATCGCTGAAGCAACCAAACAAGTGACTGCTTTGAAAACTTTGATGGAACAATCACTTGCATCAAAGATTGAACAAGCTGACCTTGACGTAGCTATTGCAGCTGTTAATGCTCAAATTGAAGGTATTCAAAAAGGTTTGGGACAGTTAATATCAGACAATACTGCTAAGATTGTAGAAAATGCAAATGATATTAAAGATGCTAAAGAAGCCATCGCAAACTTAATAGCTGCAGATGAGGATTTGAAAATTCAGATCGAGGGTTTGGCTAATTATGATAAGATTCTAAAGGAATTGATCGACAAAAACGGTCTTGCCATTGAAGAGAATGCAACTAATATTGATGCTGCCAAGGCAAAAATAGAAGATGCTCAAAATGAAATCAATGAGTTGTGGAAGAACTTGAATGATTCTAATGAACAAATTGCTCAATTATTCACTCTGATCAGCGAGAATAAAGCTGCGATCGATGAAAATGGAAATAAGATTGAAGCTAATACAAGTTTGATTGAAGCTTTGACTGCCAGAGTAGAGGATTTGGAAACAACTACAGGTGGGCTGCTGACTACTACAGCCGAACATAAAAAGCTCATTGAGGCTTTGGAAAAGAGAGTTGGTCTGAACGAGGACGCTATCACAAAATTGAATACAGGCCTGAGCACTACCAATAACTCAATCAGCACATTGGAGACTAAAATCAATGCTGAACTGACTACAATCAAAGGTGATATAGGTAAAATTGGTAACCAAATTAATAACATTGTCGGAATGATTTCAGAGATCAATGGTAGCTTGAATAGCTTGCATACATTGATTGTTTGTCGTCTGACAAGTATTACATTGGCTCCGGACTTGTTCGTTGATGGTATTGAGGCTGTACGATTCACCTCTTTGCAGTATTCTCCAATGGATAAAGATGAAAACGCTAGCATTCCGGCAACCAGCTATAAATTCTCTACAGCTGCTTTGGCTACCGCCAGCTATCATTTCAATCCGGCTAGTTTCAATTTGGATAATGCCACTTATAGTTATGCTGACCGTACAGCAGAAGTCGTTAGTACGACTCGTGCGATAGGCAGCAAATTAGTTGAAATAGCTGAAGTGAAAGGTGAAGATGGTAAAAATCTGCCTAACCCGAGTATTAATCTTGAAAATGGAACTGTTGAGTTTAAACTTCTTCGTTTAAATTCTCATACTACTCAACCGGGATTTGACAAAACGAATATGATCGCTTTGCAAGCTACTTTGAAAGATGCTAATATAGAGGGTGCTAAAGATGGTGCTTTGGATGCTTCTTCGGATAATGCTGTCATTACTGCTCCGTATCTAGCTATATATGATGCCATTCTATCTTACGAAGATGTTCGTATCGCAGACAAGGAAACGCTGACTACTGGTGCTGACAAGGCTCATTATGCAACAACATTTGATGCTTGTACGAAAGAAGATCCTCGTTATGAAATTCCTTACGACAAAGTACTCAATCTGAAAGATTTGGTTGCTACTTGTTTCGGTAATAACGGTCATGATGAATTCCCGATTGAAGACTATAAACTGTCATATAAATTTGCTGTAGCTTCTTCAGCGTATAATCTTAAAGCAGATGATACTACAACTAACCAGCAGAAATGGGTAGTATGTAATGATGCAAAAGAAGGTACATTCCAGGCAGAGGAATTCAATCCGGAAGCTTTTGGTCGTACTCCGATCTTGAAGGTTGAATTGGTGGACGAGACTGGCAACGTGGTACGTCGTGGATTCGTAAAGATTAGATTCACAGCAGAAAAACAACCTGATTTCACAGTAGGTAATCCAGCTCAAGAATTAGTATTCAAATGTGCTAATACCGAAGCAACATACACTATTACAGAAGAATATATCCGTGAGAACGTTTATCGTAAGATAACTGACGGTACTAATATTGGTATGAGCCATGAGACATTCTGGAATACATACGATGTTTCTACTGCTGTTGCATCTGTTAAGAAGAATGGCAAACTAGTAACTGATGTTGATTTTCCGGAAATTGTAGCAGGTCCTACCGAAGAAGGTACAGCAACTAAGAAGGTCGTTTGGTCATTCAAACATGGTCAGCTTGGTGCTATTAGTACTACTGGTTCTGAATTTGTAGCTACTATCACTGTTAAGAACAAACTGCAATCTTCTAAATATCCTGATGCAATCACATTCAAGTTTACTGTAAATGTGAAATTGCCGGTGGCTAGCTTGGAGTCAGTGAAGAACGAACTGTATTGGCAGACTATTGATGGTGATATGAAGTTCTTTAAGGTGAATGCTGAAGTTCCTGATACTCCGGAAGATCCTGCAGACGGATGCCAGATCCATCAAGAACTGGATCGTGCTTACGATAAATATGACGTGAAAGGACTTCCAAATTGTGTAACAGACCGTTATGTTGTAACTAAGACTTATTCTAATGGAGTTGCTACAAGCAAAGTCTTAGCAGGTGTTAAGATCAGTGGAAAAACGATCTCATTGGATAAGAATGATGCTGCTGTTAAGGCTGCTTTGAATAGCGCAGGCGGTCTGCAAGCTTCAGTTGCACATATCTATATTTTGGAAAGCGGTGATCAGATAACTGTCAATGAATTTATGGTTAATTTCATCCGTCCTGTAAGCTTGAATATGCCTAGTGGAGTTACTCTGACAGACGCTATAACAGGTGGTGATGTTGCTAACTTCCAGTGGAATGGCTTGTTGATGGATTGGAGTGGTAATGCTATTGTATCTCCGAGTGTAGTAGAAACTGAAGATATTTCTTCATACTGGAAACAAGTTTGTACAACAGAATATGAATGGGTTCCAGAACATAGCTATGTGAAAACTCCGGCTAGTCTGAATGTTACTTATGGAAAAGTTGATTTCGTTACTGCATCAGATCTTACTATGTATAGTGGAACATCTAAGGTTAATTATTGGAAACCGGGAACTTCTACCGAGGAGGTGATAGAAAAAAACTATTCTGTAGGTGCAATGTTGACTAAGGCTGAAGCGATGGCTATGCTGGAGGTACAAGAACGTGAGGGAACTCCTGAAGGATATGTAAACTTCGGTTCAACTTATACTTTTACGGAAATTCCTGTGATAAAGGGTTCTCATGTAGAATATACCTATGTAGCAAATATCGATTATGTTCCGGCTGAAATAGTCGTTGTTCCTGGTGACTACGTAGCTAAAAAGCATGAACATACACCGATGCCTACATTTGACGGAGAATCTTATGGTCAGAGATCAGGATGTTGGGAATGGACTAAGACTACATTCAGTAGCTCAGTTGTTAATCTTGGACAATACTGGTTCTATTATGGAGAATTCAGTGATGTGAAACTTGACATAACAAAAGTTACTACTGATCTGAAATATAATAATGGTCAGTTGCCTGAGGAAACAACTTTAGAGCAGGTTGGTAATACAGTTAAGTATGTGAATATTGGTTCACCGATTGAATATGCTTACAAGATCTTTATTCCTGCTACTGTAAACTACGGTTGGGGAACACTTTCTTCTACATTGACTATTACAGTTAATCCGAAGAACTAAAGGATCTGAATGTCTATCAATTCTTAGACACGTATTAATCCCAAGAAGGGTGCTCTGCTCTAACAGAGCACCCTTTTCATAATAAAAAGTATATATTGAGTAATATGATTTATTTGATATATGCAATGTGACACATATCGTATGAGATTTCTGTAACAAGACATTAAATACATAACAATATGAAAATAAGAAATTTATTAGTAGCCATACTCGCTATTAGTGGTACGGTAGCATTTGCCCAAGAACAGCGACAAATAAAGGAAGAAGGTAAAACCGTATTCAAACCTCATTGGTTTATTCAGGCACAAGTAGGAGCAGCGCATACAGTAGGTGAAGCCAAGTTCACTGATCTGATGTCTCCTGCTGCTGCCATTAATATAGGGTATAAGTTTGCCCCTGCATTCGGAGCACGTATCGGTGGTAGCGGATGGCAGGCTAAAGGCGGATGGGTAACCCCGGAACAGACCTATCAATACAAATATCTTCAGGGAAACATAGATATTATGGCTGACCTTAGTACTTTGTTCTGTGGTTTTAATCCGAAACGTGTTTTCAATGGTTACCTTTTTGGTGGTGTAGGACTTAATCGTGGTTTTGACAACGATGAAGCAAATGCACTTGATACCCGTACTTATGAGTTGGAATACCTTTGGCAGGACGGAAAGTTTCTTGTAGCCGGACGTTTTGGACTGGGGTGTGACCTTCGTCTGAACGACCGTCTGGCTATCAATATCGAAGCCAATGCCAACGCTTTATCTGATAAGTTCAACTCAAAGAAAGCCGGTAACTGTGATTGGCAGTTGAATGCTTTGGTTGGTCTCACTATTAAACTAGGAAAAAGCTATACCAAAACAGCTCCGGTATATTACGAACCGGAACCGGCGGTAGTGGAACAACCCGCACCGGAACCTGTCGTTGTGAAGGAACCGGAACCGAAGCCTGTTGTAGCAACCGTTGAACCGATGAAGCAGAATATATTCTTCGCACTAAACTCTGCGCTTCTACAAAATGACCAGTTGACTAAGATTGATGCAATAATAAAATATATGGAGAAAACCCCAACCAGTAAAGTTGCTGTAACCGGATATGCTGACAAGGAAACCGGTAATCCGAATATCAACATGACTTTGTCGGAGAAACGTGCAAAGAATGTTTCAGACGCTTTGAAGGCAAAAGGGATAGCAGCAGACAGAATTATTACCCGCTATAAAGGAGATACAGTACAGCCATATCAGAAGGCTGAAGAAAACCGCGTATGTATCTGTATAGCCGAATGAGATTTATAGTAAGAGACTCTTTTGATAAAAAAGATATTCCCTATTCTCATGTGGGGTGTTTGTTCCCCACATTTTCGTATTTATATGCGAACCCTCACATGAGAGTATTTCAGGAAATGCATGCTTGTGAAAGTCTGTATTTTCGCAATAGACCCCTTTCTTCACTTGAATGTGAAGAAATTGTATTGGGGGAGAGTAGCAGTATGAGATTATGCTTGTGAAAGTGTATCTTGTTCTGTCCCCCAAAGAGGATGCCCGCCCTTTTTCCCTAGTGGCATCCTCTTTTTTGTTATTTCATATGCCGGGTATTGATCAACATCCTGACCGGAGAACTTTAAAATGAATGAATATATGTGTATCGGATAGCTCTTATAGCGAAAATACTCTTATATTTATCGCGTAATTTATTTAATAGTGAGCAAAATGTTAAAAGTAGTAGCATTTATGAAGCAGGTAGCCGATGGACTACAAATGGAGGGAAACTTTGGGACTGCTCACGTTTATCGCAGCAGTCTCAATGCCATTATTGCTTATCGTGGGAAAGGGGATTTTGCTTTTCATGAGGTAACCCCAGAGTGGTTAAAGGGCTTCGAAATTCACCTTCGTAGCCGGGGATGTAGTTGGAACACAGTTTCCACTTATTTACGCACATTTCGTGCGGTCTATAATCGTGCGGTAGATTGTCGTGGGGCTGTCTATGTACCGCATTTGTTTCGTTCTGTGTACACAGGTACGCGTGCCGATCGTAAACGTGCATTGGATACTGAGGACATACAGAAGGTATTTACAAAATTACCGCAGTCGCCTGCTGTGACATCTGACATACGTCGTGCGCAGGAATTGTTCGTTCTGATGTTCCTGCTCCGTGGTCTGCCTTTTGTCGATCTGGCTTACTTACGTAAAAGCGATTTGCGTGATAATGTAATCACTTATCGACGGCGTAAAACAGGCCGACCTTTGTCTGTGACTTTGACTTCGGAAGCGATGGCTATATTAAAGAGGTACATGGACCGTGATAGCTCCTCTCCTTATTTATTTCCGTTATTAAACAGTCGGGAAGGAACAAAGGAGGCTTATCATGAATATCAGTTGGCTCTCCGTAACTTTAATAGGCAGTTGATGTTGCTTGGTGAAATGTTAGGGCTGGGAGATAAACTAAGTTCGTATACAGCCCGCCATACATGGGCAACGACAGCTTACTATTGTGAAATTCATCCGGGCGTTATTTCTGAAGCTATGGGGCATTCGTCAATTACAGTGACCGAGACATATCTCAAACCTTTTCAGAATAAGAAAATAGATGAAGCCAATAAAAAAGTGGTAGATTTTATAAAGCGCTCAATGTCAGTAGCAATATGTTGAATTTAAGCCTGTTACTTCATAGGTAACGGAGCTAAACAGCGTTGCAAAGATGGAGATATTTTGGAAAACATGCAAACAAAAAAGATATTTTTTCTGATAAACTACTAAAAAAAGAGAAATAACACGATAAAACAGAGGATTTCTTTTTATTAGACCTTTATAACCTTCTAATTATATTCAAAGATTTCCCTCCCCTCTGCCTCCTCTTTGAAGCAGGGGTAAATAAGTTTCATTACTAAATCATACAGTTTTTCATAAAGAAGGCTTCATGAGAGCTAGGACAAAGGTTTTCCCGTTACCTATGAAGTAACGGGCTAAAAGTATTGGGAGTAAGTTTCTTGTTCATCCCCTATGGAGCATGAACACAGGTAAAACAAAATAAAGAAAAGGAGGTTACACTAAAAATGAATGGGGACAACACATGGGATTATTGAATCGACATCGAGAGATTATATTTTTATTATTTAATTTATAAATTAAAAGTTTTTTTATTATGAACAAAAAGTTTTTAAATGCAGTCCTGTTTGGAGCGTTATTAGCGTCTTCGACGGGCACATTTACATCTTGTAAAGACTACGATGACGACATCAATGGTCTGAGCGAACGTGTGGATGCAGTCGAAAAAACATTAGCTGACTTGAATTCCAAGTTCGGAGCATTGGCTTATGTGAAATCGGTATCCTTTGCTAATGGTGTATTGACAGTAACAGATCAATCGGGGACTCCTACTACTTATACGATCCCTGATAATGATACGAATACTACGTACACTTTAGATGTAACTAGCAGTAGAGAAGGAAATGTGACTACTGTTACTGTTACCCTAACAGGATCTGACAATTCTAAGATCGTTAAAACATTTACTATCACTGATAACGATACAGTAACTCAAGACACTAAATTAGATCCTACTAAGTTTTGGATGGACTCAGAAGGTGTGATGTGGTATGGAACAAAAGATGATAAAGAAAACTCTATTAAAACAGGAGTAGCTGTTCCAAAACAACCGCAACATGATAAAACGACTGTAAGTGTTGTTCAGTATAAAGATGAGACTGGTGTTGTAGTAGGATGGGAAATCTTAGTAGATAATCAACCTCTCTCAACTAAGTTGCTTATTCAGGATGTACTGCCAATCACAAGCTTTGAATATATCCCAACGAAGATTTTGGCCGGATGGGGTGAAAGAGTAATTGTGTTTGAAGAAAACTCATACAAACAGAAAACGATTGTAGCTAACGAAGTAAAAAAATCTGCAACTGCTACTTTATATATGTCAAATGTAGCTGCTCCTCAATATCGAGTTAATCCGTCAAGTGCTACGCTTGCTCAATTGACAGAAGAAGGTAAAGCTCAGATTTTGAAGCAGACTGTAGAACAGGTAACAAGAACTCCGGGTGTATTTATTGACTGGAAGAAAACTACAATAGAAAATGGTATAATGACTGTGTCTCTGGAAGCTGACCCAGCTCTATTTGAAGATGAAGCAGATAAATTGGATATGATTGCTCTCCAGTTTGAAACAACTGCAAAAAACAAAGTTACCACTGAATATGTAGGTGTTATCAACAAAGATGCTGAGATTGATGTTGTCTTGACTGATAAAGCTGTAACAGCTACTAATTCGGGAGATGATGCCAACCATTTTGCTATCACCAAGGCTGATGCTGAAGCTCAGGTGGCTAAGATTGATGATAAGAATATGCCGATGGCGGGCAATGCTGCTTTAGTTCAGAATGTTACTTATTCTGAGGCTATTGCTGGTATCAACTTGACTGAACTTGTTTCTGCATGTAATGTTAAGGATGCTGCTGGTCATAAGTTCTTTGATTATACTAAGTATCCTGACCTCACATTGTCTTTTGAAGCTGTTGCTTACAAAGTTAATGAAACTCCGCAAGAGCGCTATATGAGCTTGGATGGTGTAACATTCAAGGCTGTAAACTACGGTGATGTGAATGAAAGCTGTATTGGTAAGGCTCCGATGGTATTGGCTAAATTGACAGATTCACATAATGGAAATGCAATCGTTGCTGCTGCCTATATCAAATTACTGATTGTGGGTGACGCTGCTGCTAAACCGGAACCGGATATCACTATCACTGAAAATGCTACTATTGGTATTGATTGCAACAATCCTGTTTACACTTGGTCAACTAATGACGAGTTTATGAGTACTCAGGTATATACATTCAGTACAAATGAGAAATTGACAGCATTGAGTAAAGAACAATTCCATACACTCTATGGATATGCTGCTGCTCCTGTTGCTGGATTTGAAAATGTAGGTACTTGGAAGGTAACAGAAATCCTGACAGCTGGTGATAATAAGGCTAACCGCGGAGCTAAATTCGAATTGACAACTGCACCGTTGGAAGCTAAAACTTATGTGGCTTATGCTGTATACGAGAAAACAACAGATGCTGATGTTATCGTTTCTATTGCAAATGGTGGAATGTATCCGAAATATGTTGCTATCAAGCATGTTGTAAAAGTAGATCCTATCAACTTTACTGCAACTGCTAAAGAGAAAGCGCCAAATGCTTGGAATGGTAATACTGCTTCTATCTATTGTCAGACTCCTGGTGCTACTAACACAACGCAGATTATCGGTGATTTGAATGAACTCTTCGTAGGCGGTAAAGTTCAGTTCGATTATTCCAGCTCATTTGATGCTGAGAAGTTCCCGAGCTTCGTAGCTGATAATATGGAATATACATTCGTGTTCTCTGAAAAGAACTTGAAAGCTACACGTGGTTTGGTAACAGGTGTTGATGGTACACAATATCAATTGGCGTTGAACGCTGACAAGACTGAATTGCATGCTGTTGGTAAAGACTTGACCGGTACTGCTGTTGCTAGTGCAATAACTGCAGATAATTTGGTAGCAAGCTTGTCTGATGCTAATAATAATGATGTTACATTTGCGAATACTGCTGTTGCTAAGAATCTGTTGAATAAAGAAGCCCGCGGTGCTGATAGCTTCTATGCAGTTATGGACATCGTTTATGAAAATGGTTGTGACATGACAGTACCAGTTACTAACGGTGAATTCAACCTTGCCTTTATCCGTCCGGTTAATGTTTCTTCTGATGCAAGCAAGTTCTTTACTGACGGTTTGAACGAAGGTGATCCTGCTAATACCTTGAAGTTAGGTGAACTTGTTACCTTTACAGACTGGAGAAAAGATTCTCCGCTGAATAGCTTCGCCGCTAATTTGGATTACTATAAATATTATGGTGTAACTAAGATTGAATGTAAGGGTAATATAGCAGATGTAGTTGAAACAGACTGGACTGGAACAAGAAAAACACTGAAGGAAGCATTTGGTGCTGAATTGGCTAGTCAGATTATAACAATTACTTCTAAGGATGTTACTTATACTACTGCTGAGGTAACTGCTGTTCCTGACTTTGGTACTGCATCTTATATCAAGAGTAGCAGAGTTGAGATTAAAGACTACAAGCTTTACATTCCTTTGACTATTACTTACACATGGGGTACTATCGAGGAAACAATTGAAGTACAGGTTAAAGCTACAAAATAATTTGGACTAAGAAGTAATGAGGTTGTGATTTATGCACAACCTCTTACTCTCTTTTTTTAATGCAGCTAAATACTGTATAGAAAGAGGTTGCATTCTCATTATTGTGAGAAAATATAAGTGTGGAAAAGGAGAGTGTGACAAGAAGGACACGCTCTCCTTTTTTCATAATAGTTAATATACAATTTAAATATAACGAACGAGATGAAACTAAAAAGAAATTTGGTCCTGGCTGTTCTGTGTTTGAGTACGATGGCTACTTTTGGACAGAGCGAATCTCAATCTTCACGTATAAAGGAAGAAGGCAAGATTACTTTCAAACCTCATTGGTTCATTCAAGCACAAATAGGAGCAGCCCATACCGTAGGTGAAGCAAAATTCACTGATCTTATTTCTCCGGCAGCAGCTCTTAATGTCGGTTATAAGTTTGCTCCCGCATTCGGCGCACGTGTTGGTGTAAGTGGCTGGCAGGCAAAGGGGGGATGGGTGAATCCGCAACAGACCTACCAATATAAATATCTGCAAGGAAATGTAGACATCATGGCGGATCTCAGTACTTTGTTCTGTGGTTTCAATCCGAAGCGTGTGTTCAATGGCTATCTTTTTGCCGGAGCAGGGCTGAACCGTGGTTTTGACAATGACGAAGCAAATGCGCTCGATACTCGTACTTATGAGATGGAATATCTCTGGCAGGAAGGTAAGTTTCTCGTTGCCGGACGTTTCGGTCTTGGTTGCGACCTTCGTTTGAATGACCGCTTGTCTATTAACATCGAAGCGAATGCCAACGCCTTGTCTGATAAGTTCAACTCCAAGAAGGCCGGTAACTGTGACTGGCAACTGAATGCCCTTGTCGGTGTAAGTATCAGACTGGGTAAAAGCTACACTAAAACCGCTCCGGTCTATTACGAACCGGAACCGGTAGTGACGGAACAACCCAAACCGGCTCCTGTAGTAGAACAACCGCAACCCAAAAAGGAAGTGGTGATTGAACCGTTGAAGCAGAATATTTTCTTTGCCATAAACTCTGCAAAGATTCAGGACGATCAGCAAGCCAAGATTGCTTCTCTGGTAGAATATTTAGAGAAGAATGCTACTGCTAAAGTGAGCGTGACAGGATATGCAGACAAAGGAACTGGTAATGCCAGAATCAACAGCAAATTATCGGAAAAACGTGCGAATAATGTAGTGGAAGCTTTGAAAGCAAAAGGTATTGCTGCCGATAGAATTACAGTTGCTTATAAAGGTGATACTGTTCAGCCATATAATACTCCTGAAGAAAATCGGGTAAGTATCTGTATTGCTGAGTAAATATGGCACACAAAGGCTATTAAGAATTTAAAATTTCCCTATTTCTCATGAGAGAGTTTTCCCCACTTCTTTATATATATCATTTATATAAGGTGTTCTCTCTGAGAATCTTAAGAGGTCCGTACTTGTGAAAGTCCGTACTTCTGCAATAATAACCCTTTCTTCACTTAAATGTGAAGATTACATTGGGGAATAGTTGGAAAGGTGGTGCTTGCGAAAGTACTCCTTTCTCTTACCTATTTCCTGTTGGAGGATGTCTCCCTTTTTCCCACGGACATCCTCTTTTATACAAAAAGGCGACTCATACTGAATGGGCCGCCTTTTCTGTTATTTAATCTCGATTTCCTCCTTCATATCGATTTCCTCTCCATGTGTATCGTAGAACACATATTGCAGGAAAGCGAGTTTCTGACTTGGAATGATCTTGATACCGAATCCGTATTTCATCTGCCACTTCCGTCTGAGGGAAACGAGTCCCTGATTGATGAAGGCGGCGACATACGGATGGACGTGTAACGAGAATTTCTTTACCTTCAGTTTGTTGACCAGATAATCAATTTTACTCTCTAAAGTGTCCGTAAAGAGAATGGACGATTTGATAGTACCTTTTCCGAAGCAGGTAGGGCAGATTTCGGTCGTGTTGACGTCCATTGCCGGACGCACGCGTTGGCGTGTAATCTGCATCAGCCCGAATTTGCTGAGCGGCAGAATATTATGCCGTGCCCTGTCTTTCTGCATATTGGCACACATTCGTTCATAAAGCTTCTGACGGTTTTCGGCTTCATTCATATCGATGAAGTCCACGACGATGATACCACCCATATCTCTTAATCGTAGTTGGCGAGCCAGTTCGTCGGCGGCTCCCAGATTTACTTCGAGTGCGTTACCTTCCTGCCCGTTGGCATTCTTGGTGCGGTTACCGCTGTTCACGTCTACTACGTGAAGCGCCTCAGTGTGCTCAATAATCAGATAGGCACCACTCTTGTAAGAGACTGTTTTACCAAACGATGATTTAATCTGCTTGGTGATACCGAAATTGTCGTAAATGGGAAGCTGGCCTTTGTACAGTTTCACGATGTTTGCCCGGTCGGGTGCGATCAGTGTCACGTAGTCTTTGATTTCATTGTACACAGCCTCGTCGTTGACGTGAATATTCTCAAAAGAAGGGTTGAAGAGGTCGCGCAACAAACCTACGGCGCGGCTGGTCTCTTCATAAATCAACGTCGGATACTTGGTGGCTTTCTGTACTTTCGCCATTGCATCTTCCCAATGCTTGATCAGGACTTTAAGCTCTCCGTCGAGTTCGGCCACGCGTTTGCCTTCGGCCACTGTGCGGACAATCACACCGAAGTTTTTCGGTTTGATGCTCATCAACAGTTGTTTCAGGCGGGCACGTTCTTCGCTCGATTTAATCTTTTGCGAAACGGAAACCTTATCATTAAAAGGGATCAGTACCAGATAGCGTCCGGCAAACGAAATTTCGGACGTCAGTCGCGGTCCCTTGGTAGAGATAGGCTCCTTAACGATTTGCACCACCACTTCTTGTCCGACCTTTAATGTATTGGCTACTGTGCCATCCTTGTCCAGGTCAGGAAGTAGGGTTGCTTTACTGATGGAGTTCAGCTTCTTTTTGTCGCTTAAAGTCTGCTTTACAAACTTTTCGAGTGAGTTAAA
>ENA-OYZB01000717-OYZB01000717.1-human-gut-metagenome-genome-assembly--contig:-NODE-717-length-13130-cov-7.394187_pt1 | contig 13130 bp, 9 predicted proteins | sample MGYA00243258_ERZ653467 | MGnify/ENA primary metagenome ERZ653467 (study PRJEB26926, sample SAMN06165011) | human gut metagenome | biome: ENVO:00009003; feature: ENVO:2100002; material: ENVO:00002003... | reverse complement strand
ATCTACACTTCTAGCTTCGTCGGCAGCGTCAGATGTGTATAAGAGACAGTATCTAAAGATAATGCAAAAATAGTTCTGTTTATGAAATCTTGTTGGGCAAAGAAATCACTATATATATACATAAAAGTATAGCATAGTGGTAATTGTATAATTAAACAAATAAGAGCACTTTTTTGCAGCTCATTTAACATCTCAAATATCTTTTCAAAATTCATAACAGTTTATTTTTGTGACAAATGTACTGTTTATAGTTTATAAGCAGTACATTGCTCTATATGTTGTATAAAAATGTTCTTTAGCATCCTTGCGAAAAACTTCCTTGAAAATATATTGCAAATTACTTGCTAATATCGTTGATTTTTAGTATATTTGGATAGCTAAAAATTTGACGTTATGAAAACCGATTTTACTCTTTTAACTCTATCTGAAAACTTTCCCGATGAAGAAAGTTGCATCAGATATTTTGAGAAGATGCGATGGGGAGATGAAGTCATTTCGCCTTATGACAGCAATTCTAAGGTTTATAAATGTGGTAATGGTAAGTATAAATGCAAGAATACTGGAAGATACTTTGATGTTAAAACTGGTACTGCATTTGCCAATACTAAACTGCCTATGAAAGCATGGTTTTATGCTATGATGTTATTCTTGTCACATAAGAGAGGTGTTTCATCATGTCAATTAGCGAGAGATTTAGGTATAACTCAAAAAACAGCGTGGAAGATGCTCCATAAGATTAGACAATATATGGAGATGGAGAATAGCCATACTTTATCCGGTGAGGTTGAAATTGATGAAGCGTTTGTAGGTGGGAAGAATAAAAATAGACATAAGGATAAGAAAGTAGAGAAATGTCAAGGACGTAGTTATAAGGATAAAGTTCCTGTATTCGGAATACTTGAAAGAGGTGGTAAGGTTGTTGCCAAAGTTGTTCCCAATACACAAGCTAAAACTATAGTTCCGATTATCAAAGAAAAAGTTGAATTAGGTAGTGTTGTTTATACTGATGGTTGGGATTACAGTGGACTGCATGGGAAGTATGTACAAAGGTCAGTAGACCATGAAAAACATTTCTATGGTACGACCTATGCAACAGATGAAGGCGAGATAATTGTTGTTAGTACGAACGGTATCGAAAATGTGTGGTCACATTTCAAGAGAATGATATTTGGGATATACTATCATGTAAGCAAAAAATATATGCAGAGGTATATTGACGAATATATTTTCCGATTTAATACTCGAAATTTTACCGATTCTCAAAGATTTAATTTACTTTTGCGTAATGCAGCTTAGTTATGGGAAAGAAAAAGAAACAAGAAATAGACCTAAGTAACATTAAAACAGTGAGGTTAGAGATTAACTTTTCTGTTCCTAAAGAACAGTTCGATGAACTGCTCCGAAAGATGGCGCACATTGCGGAAGGGAAAACACCGGATCAAGTCGAAGATGAGAAAGATAAAGACAAGGAGGAAAAGAAGAAGGACTAACAGTTTGTTATTTATGAAGTTATTCTTATATTTGCAGCGTATCATCGAATAGATGGTGCGCTTTTTACGTATTATAGCCTAATCGCCATCGAACTACCACATTGACAGCAATAAGGCTATTTTGGACTCACTTATGGGTGTATTGCGTTTATACGCCATATACTGGCGTAGACTTTTGCCTATAAGTGAGTAGGGTGTGGTAGCCCTCGATGGCGTTAGGCATTAGCTCTACGCCTTTTTCATATATATGCGTGAGGTGATGCTAACTAAATGGAAACATTATTATTTAGTATTAACCAATAAAACGCAAAATGTTATGGAAAAGCAATGTAAAAAGTGCGGCAAAAAGTTAGATAATGATTTTTCTGATTATTGTCTCGATTGTTTAAAGTTTAGCTACTCCAAGTTAGTTAAAGAAAAGCAAGAACAAAAAGAGGATTCTGTATTAAACTCATGTAACAAAGAAGAAGCTACTCTAATTGTAATTGCTAATATTGTACTTACGATAGGAATAATAGCTTCAATCGTTCTCACGTTTATTATGGCATACGATAAATATGGAGATATTCAATATACTGGATTAGCAATCACACTGTCTACTTTACTATCAAGTGTTGTAACTTGGGCTGTACTTTTATGTATAGCAAAAATATCCAAAAACATTAGGGAAATCAGAAATAAATTGCTATCTTAGCAGTCGAAAAAGAAACATGCTCTTTCCAGTTAACACCAACTAGAAAGAGCTTTTTTATTATAACTAAAAGTTATGGCACAAGGCTAGGTGTTGAGTCGTATATAAGTGCCATAAAAAATATATATCGACAATCTGGTTTGCTTGTGTGATGATATTTTTCTCTCAACCTATTCTAGCACAAGACATAACCTTACAATTAAAGAATGTTACTGTAAAAGAAGCGATAGAAGCTTTACATAAGACCAAGAATTATTCAGTTGTAATCAAATCTTCCGAGATCAACATGAGTAAGAAGGTGTCAATCAATGCCAATAATGCGCCTATCAAGGTCGTTTTGGATCAGATATTCGTGGGACAGAATGTTAGCTATACCATCAACAGACATAGCATCATCATCAGTAAAAAGTCCGATACCAGCCAGCAAAAGTCCGATGAGAAAAAGAAGCAGACAATCACCGGGGTTGTCTATGACGAAGAAGGAAATCCCGTTATCGGTGCTTCGGTGATGAACAAAGAAACCGCACAGGGAGCAATTACCGACTTGGATGGAAAGTTCTCTCTGGAGACTTCCATTCCTTCGACTATTGATATTTCGTATGTAGGCTATGAGGTAGCGACAGTTCATGTAAAAGACGGTCAGACTAAGACAATCCGTCTGGTACCTTCCAGTCTGATGATTGACGAAGTAGTTGTAGTGGGCTATGGTAGCCAACGCAGAAGTAATCTGACAGGTGCTGTATCCACCATTTCAAGCAAAGAACTGAACAACCGCCCGGTAGTATCTGCCGCCAATGCATTACAAGGAGCCGATCCGTCTGTAAATCTGACTTTCGGCACCGGTTCTCCCGAGTCCGGCTATTCATTAAACATTCGCGGAGGGATCTCTGTCAATGGCGGTACGCCATTAGTACTTTGCGACGGTGTAGAAGTTCCACTGAACCAAGTCAATGCAAATGACATCGAGTCGATTTCCGTATTGAAAGATGCATCTTCATGTGCCATTTATGGAGCAAAGGCCTCTGCAGGTGTGGTACTTATCACCACCAAATCGGGAAGTGCTGCAACAAAAGGAAAAGCCAAAATCAGCTACAACGGTCGATTTGGATGGACACAGAACACGACTTCCACTGATTTTATCCGTACCGGATACGATTATGTCACTTTCGCCAACAAGTTCTACCATGCATACAATGGCGTGAATATGTACTTGTACGAAGATGAAGAGCTCCAGAAACTCTATGACCGCCGGAATGATATGACTGAGAATCCGGAACGTCCATGGGTGGAAATCGGAGAAGACGGGAAATATTATTATTATGGAAATACGGACTGGTATGGATACTTCTACAATCGTACCCGCCCACAGATGGAACACAATGTCTCTATCACCGGAGGTGGCGAAAAGGTGAATTACTATATCAGTGGACGTTACTACCAGCAATATGGTATGTTCAACATCGACAAAGACCTTTATAAGGATTATTCGTTCCGTGCCAAAATGGATGCTCAACTAAACAAATGGATCAAATGGTCGACAAATATCGGACTGGATAATAACAATTACAATTATAACGGTACTTCCAACTACGCAATGACTATTGCCCGCCTAGAATCAAATATCAGTCCCTCATTCGTCCCCTTCAATCCGGATGGAACGATTGTGCAATATACCAACCAACTTTATGCCAACTCTCCCTTGGGAGCCGGTGACGGCGGATACCTAACGTCACGAAGAGGTCATAACAGCAAATCCAGAACACTCTTGTCCGTTGTCAATCAGATTGACATTACGTTACTACAGGGACTGACTCTGACCGCCAACTACAGTTACCAACAAAGAAAGCAATTGTACCGTTATCGCAACAATTCATTTGAGTATTCACGCAGTCAGGGAGTGACACAAACTTTCACTTCCGGAAGTATCTTTAATAATTATGAGGAAGACGAATCTTTCCCTGTTACTCACATGTTGAACTATTATGCAACATTTGAACATTCATGGGCAAAGAAACACAATCTTAAAATAGTGGCAGGTAGCCAGTATGAGACTTACCGCAATGTCAACAAAAACACTTCTATGACTAACCTGTCCAATGATAACCTCGACTCCTTCTCGGCAGTAACTCCTGAAAGTGTACTTACCGTATCACAAGATATCAGCGCCTATAAAACGCTTGGTTTCTTCGGCCGTATCAATTATGATTACATGGGTAAATACCTGCTCGAAGTATCCTGTCGTGCCGATGGTTCTTCCCGGTTCGCAGAAGGAGACAGATGGGGAGTTTTCCCTTCAGTATCTGCCGGATGGAGAATCTCCGAAGAGAACTTTTTCAAACCGGTAAGCGACTGGTGGAGCAGCCTGAAGTTACGCGCATCCGTCGGTAGCCTGGGGAACCAGCAGGTAGATTATTACGCTTATCTGCAGACAATCACTTCGGACAATCAGTTCAGCTATACTTTCGACGGAGAAGGCAAAGCATATTACGCAAAGATTTCCAACCCGATTTCTTCCGGACTGACTTGGGAAACCGTTACAACCTACAATGTCGGATTGGATATGTCATTCCTTAGAAACCGTTTAAGTATGAGTGCCGACTATTACGTTCGTAAAACAACAGATATGCTAACTACTTCATTGACGTTACCGGATGTATACGGTGCTTCCACCCCAAAAGCCAACTGTGCCGACTTACGGACAAACGGATGGGAATTATCCGTTTCATGGAACGACTCGTTCAAAGTGGCCAATAAACCTTTCAGGTATGGAATACAAGCTACATTGGGAGATTACCAACGGACAATCACCAAATACAATAATCCGGACAAACTGATCTCCGACCATTATGTAGGCAAGAAGATGGGAGAAATCTGGGGATACCATGTAGACGGATTGTTCAAAACAGATAAGGAAGCAGCAGAATATCAGGCAAAGATCAATGACAAAGTCGTGAACGGACGTGTTTATAGCAGTAAGGTCGACGGTTATCTGCGTGCCGGTGACGTACGCTTTGCTGACTTAAACGGTGACAATGTGATTGGGGCCGGAGCTGGAACAGTAGACGATCCTGGTGATAAACAAATCATTGGAAACACAACTCCCAGATACAGTTATTCTTTCCGTCTGGATGCGAGCTGGAACGGTTTCGACGTATCCGCTTTCTTCCAGGGAATTGGTAAAAGAGACTGGTACCCATCTTATAGTACCACCTCACAGGGAGCAAATTCATTCTGGGGACCATATTCTTTCCCTTCTACCTCATTTGTAGAAAAATCATTTCCGGAAGACTGCTGGACAGAAGACAACAGAAATGCTTTCTTCCCACGTATCAGAGGTTATCAATCCTATTCAGGCGGTTCACTCGGCACCGTAAACGACCGATATATACAGAATATCGCTTATCTGCGTTTCAAGAATCTCTCTATTGGATATACACTGCCTATCAGTAAACGTATTTTTGAAAAGGTTCGTGTTTACGTATCGGGAGAAAATCTATACTATTGGTCGCCTCTGAAGAAGCATAACAAAACTATCGACCCGGAATTGGCAATCTCCAGTAGCACTTACTCATCCAACACGGGTTCGGGATATGCTTACCCGCGTGTTTACACTGTTGGAGTAGATATAACTTTTTAATTAATGACTAATCAGATATAGTATGAAAGCTATCAACAAAATAATAATTCTGGGAATGGCCGTAGCCCTATTCAATAGCTGTGACCTGACACTCCTACCGGAAAATGCAGTGACACCAGAGAATTACTTTCAAAACAAATCCGATCTGGAATTATGGACCAATCAATTTTATACCTTACTGGACGAGCCAGATGCTTCAGCCGGTACAAATGCAGATGATATGATCGACAAAGGCATGGGACAGGTAATTGAAGGAACCCGTTCGGCTGCCAGCGAAACCGGATGGTCATGGACCAAACTCCGCCACATTAATTACTTCCTGCAACATTCTTCCAACTGTGATGATGAAACCGCCCGCAATCAATATAATGGAGTGGCCCAATTCTTCAGAGCTTATTTCTATTTCGTAAAGGTACGCCGTTATGGAGATGTACCCTGGTACGATCAAGTGCTGGGTTCGGAAGATCAGGAATTATTAGTCAAAGCCAGGGATTCCCGCGAGTTTGTGATGAATCAAGTACTCAAAGATTTCCAAGATGCCGCTACCAGTTTGCCGACCAAAAGCACAGAAACTCGGAACACAAGAGTCACTAAATGGGCGGCATTGGCATTTGCCAGTCAAGCTGCACTTTATGAAGGGACTTATCGGAAATACCATGGACTGGATAATTATGAGAAATACCTGGAAATTGCAGCAAGCACTGCCCGGCAGTTTATTGACGAAAGCGGCTTCAGCCTGTATAAAGAAGGAACGGAACCTTACAGAGATATGTTCTGTGCCGACAACGCCAAAACCACAGAAGTCGTACTGGCAAGAGCTTATAACTTCGAAGGTTTGCAATTATCACACTCCGTACAATTCAGCATCGCTAACCTGCAAATGGGATTTACCCGCCGGTTTATGAATCACTACCTGATGGCGGACGGAACACGTTTCACTGATAAACAAGGATATGAAACAATGTTTTACACAGACGAGGTGAAAAACCGCGATCCACGCCTGCAACAAACCGTACTTTGTCCGAACTATATCCAAAAAGGAGAAACAACCGTGACCGCCAATGACTTAACTGCTTATTGCGGCTACAGACCTATCAAATTTGTAGGTACCAAAGATCATGACGGAGCCGCTAAAAGTACCTCCGATTGGCCTTTGATGCGAGCAGCGGAAGTCTACCTGAATTATGCCGAAGCCAAAGCCGAACTGGGAACACTCAAACAAGAAGACCTGGATATCTCTATCAATAAAATTCGAGAACGGGCTAAAATGCCGGATCTGAATCTTACGGATGCCAACAGTAACCCTGATCCTTATCTGGCAGCTTGCTATCCGAATGTTGAGCAGGGAACGAATAAGGGCGTCATTCTCGAAATCCGTCGCGAACGTACAATTGAACTAGTAATGGAAGGGTTGAGACAATGGGATTTATTCCGTTGGAAAGAAGGTAAACAAATGTTCAATCATTACGTACCTTACTACGGTATTTATGTTCCCGGAGTAGGAACATACGATATGGATGGTGACGGGAAGCCTGATCTGGAAATCTACGAAACCACAGCGACCTCCCAATGTGATAATAAAAAGAAACTGGATAAGGATATCTATCTCTCCAACGGAACATCCGGTTATATTATCGGATTCCCCAAAGTTACTTATGGCAAAGACTGGAAAGAGGAAAGAGACTACTTATGGCCTATCCCTGCTGACCAGCGCGTACTTACACAAGGCATTCTAACCCAAAATCCGGGTTGGGAAGATGGACTAAGCTACTAACTAACTCTTTATTTATTTCTTCATCAGAAGGTGTATCGGAAGATAATCGATACACCTTCCCATTACTATCGCCTTTCACTAGGCTATCAAATCCTACCACCATGTTAAAACAACTTATCAAATTTTATCACATCAGCACTCCTGCGACTCCTCTTAAAAAAGACAAGAAAAAACTTAAAAGATTGCAGTGGGCTACCTTTCTTTCCGCCACAGCCGGATATGGTATTTATTATGTCTGTCGGCTAAGCCTGAATGTAGTAAAGAAACCGATTGTTGAAGAAGGAATCTTTTCAGAAACAGAGCTCGGTATTATCGGAGCAGTGTTATTTTTCACCTATGCTATCGGAAAATTCACTAACGGATTTCTGGCAGACCGCAGCAATATCAGGCGTTTCATGTCCACCGGACTGCTAATTACAGCCCTGGCAAACTTATGCCTAGGATTCACCCACTCTTTCATTCTATTCGCCATATTATGGGGAATCAGCGGATGGTTTCAGTCAATGGGGACTGCTTCTTGCGTAGTCGGATTATCCCGTTGGTTTGAAAATAAGAAACGGGGATCGTTCTATGGCTTCTGGTCGGCAAGCCACAACATCGGGGAAGCAATGACTTTCATTATTGTCGCCTCCATTGTCAGTGCTTTAGGATGGAGATACGGTTTCATTGGAGCCGGAAGTATCGGAATAATCGGGGCATTAATCGTCTGGAGATTCTTTCATGATTCTCCGGAAAGTGAAGGGCTGCCTGCCGTCAATCATCCACAAATGCAAAGTGAAACAGGTGATGCTGCCGATTTCAACAAGGCACAACGGCAAGCTCTAATGATGCCCGCAATTTGGATACTTGCCATTTCGAGTGCATTGATGTACGTCAGCCGCTATGCCGTAAACAGCTGGGGAGTCTTCTATCTGGAAACCCAGAAAGGATATTCTACACTGGACGCCAGTTTTATCATTTCTATCGGTTCGGTTTGTGGAATTATCGGTACAATGTTTTCCGGTGTCATCTCCGACAAGTTTTTCAGTGGGCGCAGAAATGCTCCTGCACTCATCTTCGGTCTGATGAATGTAATGGCACTTTGTCTGTTTCTATTAGTTCCGGGTGTCCACTTTTGGGTAGACGCGTTATCCATGGTACTGTTCGGTACTGCGATCGGAGTACTCCTCTGTTTCTTGGGCGGATTGATGGCAGTTGACATTGCTCCCCGGAACGCTTCAGGTGCAGCATTAGGAATCGTAGGTATTGCCAGTTACATCGGGGCAGGTATACAGGATATTATGAGCGGTATTCTCATAGGAGGGCATAAAAGCATTGTCGATGGCAAAGAAATCTATGACTTTTCTTATATCAATATTTTTTGGATCGGAGCCGCATTACTCTCCGTCTTTTTTGCTTTATTGGTATGGAATGTGAAATCAAAGGATTAACAGAACTGTCAGTATCATAAAAAACGTGAGTTCTTTTCGTCCTCATATGAATTTATTTCGTATTTTTGCGTGGACATCCCCTTTTTTGATGTTCAGGAAGATAATTTGTTGTTAAAGCAAAGCGAAGATTGATATATGAGTGACGAAATCAACGAGATAACGGAAGGACATTCAGACTACAAACCGGCGGACACGCGGGACGAAAACGTAAAGCATCAGTTAACAGGCATGTACCAGAATTGGTTTCTGGACTATGCTTCATACGTTATACTGGAACGTGCCGTGCCTCATATCAATGACGGTTTAAAGCCTGTGCAACGACGTATTTTACATTCAATGAAACGTCTGGACGACGGACGGTATAATAAAGTGGCTAACATTGTGGGACACACCATGCAGTTCCACCCTCACGGTGATGCTTCTATCGGAGATGCCCTGGTACAGTTGGGACAGAAAGACCTGTTGATCGATTGTCAGGGTAACTGGGGTAATATCCTCACCGGAGACGGCGCAGCTGCTCCCCGTTATATCGAAGCACGCTTGTCCAAGTTTGCGCTGGATGTTGTCTTCAATCCCAAAACTACCGAATGGAAACTTTCTTATGACGGACGAAACAAGGAACCGGTCACTCTTCCTGTGAAATTCCCGTTATTATTAGCACAGGGAGTGGAAGGTATCGCCGTGGGACTTTCTTCAAAAATTTTACCACACAATTTCAACGAACTTTGTGATGCCTCTATCAGCTATTTACGCGGAGAGGAATTCCAACTATATCCTGATTTCCAGACAGGAGGCTCTATCGATGTAGCCAAATACAACGACGGAGAGCGTGGCGGAGCCGTGAAAGTACGTGCCAAGATCAACAAGATTGATAATAAAACGCTTGCTATCACAGAAATTCCATACGGAAAGACGACTTCGACAGTGATCGACTCTATCCTGAAAGCTGTTGATAAAGGAAAGATCAAAATTCGTAAGGTAGACGACAATACGGCTGCCAACGTAGAAATATTAGTGCACCTCGCACCCGGCACCTCATCAGATAAAACGATTGATGCTCTGTACGCTTTCACTGACTGTGAAGTAAGTATCTCGCCCAACTGCTGTATTATCGATGACAGTAAGCCACATTTCCTCACTGTGAGCAAAGTCCTGAAAAAGTCGGCAGACAATACGATGGATTTGCTGAAGCAGGAGCTGGAAATCAAGAAAGGAGAAATTCTGGAATCCCTGCATTTCTCTTCTCTCGAAAAGATATTTATCGAAGAACGCATCTATAAGGATAAAGAGTTCGAGCAATCCAAAGACATGGATGCAGCCTGTGCACATATCGACGAACGTCTGACACCTTACTATCCGACATTTATCCGTGAAGTTACGAAAGAAGATATTCTCAAGTTGATGGAAATCAAAATGGGGCGTATCCTGAAATTCAACTCAGACAAAGCAGATGAACTGATCGCCAAGATGAAAGAGGAAATTGCCGAGATTGATAACCACCTGGCTCACATCGTGGATTATACCGTCAACTGGTATCAGATGCTGAAGAACAAATACGGCAAGAATTTCCCGCGCCACACGGAATTGCGAAACTTCGACACCATCGAAGCAGCCAAAGTAGTAGAAGCAAACGAGAAACTCTATATCAACCGTGAAGAAGGATTTATCGGAACGACCTTGAAGAAAGATGAGTTCGTAGCCTGCTGTTCGGATATCGACGATGTCATTATCTTCTTCCGTGATGGTAAATATATCGTCACCCCCGTTGCCGATAAGAAATTTGTCGGTAAGAACGTTCTTTATGTCAATGTATTCAAGAAGAACGATAAACGTACAATCTACAACGTAGCCTACCGCGACGGAAAAGAAGGAACGACCTACGTAAAACGTTTCGCCGTAACTTCCGTGGTCCGCGACCGCGAATATGATGTGACACTGGGAACTCCCGATTCACGAATTACCTATTTCAGTGCCAACCCGAACGGAGAAGCCGAAATTATCAAAGTGACATTGAAGCCGAACCCGCGTGTACGCCGCATCATCTTCGAGCATGACTTCAGCGAAGTCAGTATCAAGGGACGCCAGGCACGGGGGATAATTCTCACCCGCTTGCCGGTACACAAAATATCCTTGAAACAGAAAGGCGGCTCTACTCTCGGTGGACGTAAAGTCTGGTTCGACCGTGACATACTTCGCCTCAACTATGATGGACGCGGCGAATACCTGGGAGAATTCCAAAGTGACGACTCCATACTGGTTGTACTGAACAATGGTGATTTCTACACCACCAACTTCGATTTGAGCAATCACTACGAAGACAATGTGAGCATCGTTGAGAAATTCGATCCCCATAAGGTATGGACCGCTGCACTTTATGATGCCGATCAACAGAATTACCCGTACCTGAAACGTTTCTGCTTCGAGGCCTCCAACCGCAAACAGAACTATCTGGGAGAGAATAAGAATAACCGTCTCATCTTGCTGACCGATGAGTACTATCCGCGTCTGGAAGTTATATTTGGCGGACACGACAGCTTCCGTGATCCGTTGGATATCGATGCAGATGAATTCATAGCTGTCAAAGGGTTCAAAGCCAAAGGAAAACGCATCACGACCTATACCGTGGATACGATCAACGAACTTGAACCGACCCGCTTCCCCGAACCTGAACAAGAGCAGCAGGAAAGCCCGGAAGAGGAACCGGAAAATCTGGACCCGGACAGTGATAAGAGCGAAGGCGATATTATTGATGAGATCACCGGGCAGATGAAATTATTCTGATGAAGAAAAAACTAATATATCTGGGGCTGACAGGATGCATCCTGTTCGCCCTTTGCACCAGATTACAAGCGCAGATTGACAGTCTGCAAACCCATCGGTATGTAACACGTGCCACCATGTACGGTGTAGGATTTACCAACGTATTCGACACCTATCTTTCACCGCAGGAATACAAAGGAATTGACTTCCGTATTTCCCGCGAGACGATTCGGATGACTAAGTTATTCGATGGAAATGTGTCTGTGCAGAATTTCTTTCAGGCAGACATCGGTTATACCCATAACCGTGCCGATAACAATAACACCTTCTCCGGATTAGTCAACTGGAATTACGGATTACACTACCAGTTTCGACTGACGGAGAATTTCAAATTATTAGCCGGAGGATTGATAGATGCCAACGGAGGCTTTGTCTATAATCTCCGGAACACCAACAATCCGGCATCCGCACGGGCATACGTCAATTTGGATGCTTCCGGAATGGCTATCTGGCATTTGAAAATCAAACGGTACCCGATGGTATTACGCTATCAAGTCAATCTACCGGTGATGGGAGTAATGTTCTCACCGCACTACGGACAATCTTACTACGAGATATTCTCTCTGGGAAATTCGAGTGGAGTGATAAAGTTCACCTCCCTGCACAACCAGCCTTCACTGCGGCAGATGCTCTCGGTCGACTTACCGATAGGATATACAAAAATGCGATTCAGCTATCTGGCTGATTTGCAACAATCCAATGTAAACAATATCAAGACACATACCTACTCGCACGTATTCATGGTAGGATTTGTGAAAGACCTATACCGTATCCGAAACAAAAAAGGAACAGCTTTGCCTTCATCGGTCAGAGCCTACTAAGAGAACAAAATTTAATGTTGAAACTTCAAGTGAGATCAATTAAGAATGAGAAATAAGATTAGACAAATGCTTTGGCTGCTCTGCTGTCTTCCGGTATTGACCGGTTGCATCGGAGAAGAAGACTACGCCAATGATCCTGTAGGAAACTTCGAACAACTATGGAAGATCATCGACGAACAGTATTGTTTTCTGGAAGCAAAAGGTATTGACTGGGATGCCGTTCACGACAAATATAGCCCACTGATTATTCCGACAATGTCTAATGACGACCTGTTCGACATCCTAAGCCAGATGCTATACATTTTAAAAGACGGACATGTCAATCTATCCTCTGCCAAACGTACTTCTTTCTACGATGAATGGTATCAGGGTTACGACTGGAACTACCGGGAAGATATTCTCTATCAAACTTATCTGGGCAGTGCCAGCACAGGATACTATACATCCGCCGGTTTAAAGTATAAAAT
>ENA-OYZB01000703-OYZB01000703.1-human-gut-metagenome-genome-assembly--contig:-NODE-703-length-13311-cov-5.425317_pt1 | contig 13311 bp, 10 predicted proteins | sample MGYA00243258_ERZ653467 | MGnify/ENA primary metagenome ERZ653467 (study PRJEB26926, sample SAMN06165011) | human gut metagenome | biome: ENVO:00009003; feature: ENVO:2100002; material: ENVO:00002003... | reverse complement strand
ATCTACACTTCTAGCTTCGTCGGCAGCGTCAGATGTGTATAAGAGACAGTCCTAACATCAAGACTGTTTGGAGTTACACGTATAAGAACATTAGTCGTGCCAACCGAATTTTGGAGGCACTCGACAAACTTGAAGGCAAATATTCCACCACTGAACTGAATACGCTTCGTGCCGAAGCCCGTTTTTTCAGGGCATTTGCTTATTCACGTTTGATTACTCTTTGGGGAGATGTTCCTTTCTACGTGACTTCGATTACTCCGGAGGAAGCATTTGAGATGGGGCGTACCGACAAAGCTGTCGTTCTGAAACAAATTTATGACGATTATGACTATGCCGCAGAAAATTTGCCGGTCGCAAATAATAATAGCGGCGCCACCCGTGTGGACAAAGGAACGGCTTATGCTTACAAGGCTCGTACCGCTCTCTATCAACACGACTACAGGACTGCCGCAAACGCTGCGCAAGACTGTATGGATCTGGAAGTATATGACTTGGCCCCTGATTATGGAGAACTTTTCCGCGACAAGACAAGAGGAAGCAAAGAAGTTATCTTCTCTGTTGCTCACTCAAGCGATCTTGAGTTGGATGAAAACGGTAAACCTACTACACAGGCTATCGGTTCCTTTATTGCCCGTTCGGCAGGCGGTACACATAATGCACAACCTTCGTGGGAACTTCTTGCTGTCTACGAAATGACGAATGGTAAGACGATTGATGAACCGGGCAGTGGCTTTGATCCTCACGATCCATTTGCCAACCGTGATCCCCGTTGCCTGGAAACATTTGCTGCTCCCGGCAGCCGTATCTATGGTATTGAGTGGAATCCTGCGCCGAACGCACTCGAAATAATGGACTATACGCAAAATCGTATGATTACAAATAAAGATTCCAAAGGCGGTTCAGATGCTTCCAACTGTGCTTACAATGGTTGTTGCCTGCGCAAAGGCGCGCAAGAGTCATGGCGTACTACTTTGTATAACGACAACCCCGTCATTCTCATGCGTTATGCCGATGTCTTGTTGATGTATGCCGAAGCTAAGATTGAACTGGGGGAGATTGACGCTACTGTCCTTGCTTGCATCAACGATGTCCGTGCCCGTGCTTATGGCACCACCCGTACACAAACCAACGACTATCCGTCCATCACGACAACCGATCAGACAGCATTGCGCAAAGTGCTCCGTCGTGAGCGTCGTGTGGAGTTTGCATGGGAAAATCTGCGCTATTTCGACTTGCTTCGTTGGCATCAGTTTGAGAATGCTTTCGGACACAATATGTACGGATTTACCCGTACAGCCAACAGGGCAAAGGAATACTTTGCGGCAGGCAACTGGTTTTGGCCGGAGGCTCCGACATTTGACAAAGACGGATTTCCTTCTTTTGAAGCGATGGCCGACGGAACCTATATCGTCCAGCATGGTGAACGTAAGTATGATGAGAAGATTTATTTGTGGCCATTGCCAAGTGATGATGTATTGATAATGAATGGCAAACTTGTTCAAAATCCAGGGTACTAACTTTATTAAATAAATGATATTATGAGCATTGGAGAAATTTTATTGCGCAGTCGCTATCAACCATTGAAAAGGGTGTTGAGCTATGATGTATTCAACACCGGCTTTAACGGCTGGATGACATTGATGCCTAACTTTACGGAATATCCCGATTTTGATGTTCCCAAGACATTGGTCAATAAAGACCAGTGGCCACCGGTCATGCTTAGTTCCGCTACTTTCAGGTATCCGGGCACTCACGGAGCTATGTCCGGCACTTACTCTCTTAAACTTTCGACAAGACCTGTTGCCGCTCCTTATACGGAGATTCCGGCGGAAGGTTGTCTGGGACATGCCATTAAGCGGCTTTCGTTCTCTCGTCCGGGCTGCAAATATTTGCAGATAGAATGTTGGTTTACATACACGGCGGAGCAGGATGTGGTGGATGGCGGTGACCGTCCGCAACCGGGTTTGCATGAGAGTTCCATCCGCGATTTTGGTATGGGATTCGATGTACAGGAGGGTGGAAAACGTTACCATGTAGGAATTCGCTATCTCAATGCAGTAGATGGCAAATTAATGCAGAAGTGGCAGTATGAACATTCCAATGAAGACATAACCGACCGCGATTGGGCTTATGGACTTGACGGAGACTGGTGTAAGAGGGGAGTCGATCCCTGGTGGTTCGGCCGCCGTTATCCTAATGGCGACCACGATGGGTTCAAGGATTTGAAAGATGGTCATCAGAAACTCATTTATAATGAAACCGACTGTAAACTCAATTGGCAATACATGCGTCTGAAACTTGACACAGAGCTTCGTGAATATGTAGAGTTCCAATGCCAGGACAAAATTTGGGATATGCGTGGCATTGCAGCCGATACCGTTGACGGATATGGACGCATCGACAATCTTATCAATCCTCTTTTCTGGGTGGGTACTGATACCAATCGTCGTGTATTCTTTTATATAGATTCTGTTGTTGTTTCACAAGAATAAATGGAGGAATGTAATATATGAAAATGTTTAATGATTCCCATCTTGAGGTAAAGAAGTTCTTTAAAGGTACTTTCTTCACTCATCCTTACGAGGCTGGTTGGGCAGATGAGGCTATATTCTTTGTTATGGTTGAGAAAATAGAAGGAGATCCCGTATTCGAAGGTCGTGTACAACTATCGCAAGACGGTATACATTGGGCTGACGACGGTAGTGATCCTGTAATCTTCAAAGGACTTGGCCAACATATTATAAAGGTAAATTCAAATTTTGGTAATTATATTCGTCTTGCCGTCAGCATTGAAGGCGGAGAGATGTTTTTAAATCTTCATATAGCATGCAAAGGTTAATATTTATATTTAGTCTGTTCATCCTTGCGATTGTAGGATGCAGCTCCAATGAGTCTCACTCATTTTTGATTCGCCCGGATGGAGGTGGGGAAGATGCTGCCACTGAAATAGAGGTAGGTAAAACGATTCCTGCCTGGCAGGAGGGTGTGATGGATATTCATTTCATCAATACAACTACCGGTGAAAGCATGTTTGTAATATTCCCGGATGGTACGCAAATGCTTATCGATGCCGCAAGTTCGAGTGTTACGACCAACTCTAATAGTAATACGACCAATACCGGTATCCGTAGTCGTTGGGATCCGACTCTGACTTCTACCCGTGGTTCACAGATTATAACTGATTACATTCGTAAGTGTATGGTATGGACAGGTAACAGTACGATTGATTATGCCGTACTTACCCACTTCCATAATGACCACTTCGGCGGTTATACTTCTTCCTTGCCGAAATCTTCCAACTCCGACACTTATTCGTTGATAGGTTTTGCCGAGATTTTCGACAATTTCAAGATTGGTACGCTTCTCGATCGTGGCTATCCCGATTATAACTATCCGTTCGACATGGCGACAATGGCAGACAATGCTCCAAGTTGTAATAACTATATCAATGCAGTGAAATGGCATGTCGCCAATCAAAAGTTCGATGCTGCGATATTCAAAGCAGGGGCGAATAATCAGATCGTTCAGAAGTATAATCCTGCAAAGTACCCTACTGCAAAGGTGCAAAACGTGGCAGTGAATGGAGAGATCTGGACAGGTTCGGGCACTACCACAAAGAAGACATTCCCTGAACTCTCGGAGATTACATACGAAAACAGTAAGAACATTACCTCCAGTGACAATTGTCCGCCGGAGAATATAACCAGTTGTGTGATGAAAGTTTCGTATGGCAACTTTGATTTCTTTGCCGGTGGTGACCTTCAGTATAACGGACGTTCGAGTCATGCGTGGAAAGATGCCGAACTGCCCTGTGCAAAAGCAGTAGGTCAGGTGGAACTATTGAAAGCTAACCATCACGGTGTAACCAACACCAATCAGGTGGATGCTCTGAAAGCACTCAATCCACAAACGATTGTTGTCAATTCGTGGGTAGATTGTCATCCCCGTACCGATATACTGAATTCGATGGAGACAACACTCCCTGCGTGTGACATGTTTATCACTAACTTCTGGCAAGGCGATCGCCCCAGCGGAGTAGACGACCGGGTTACGGCGGAAGAGGCTGCGAGAGTAAAGGGATATGATGGACATATTGTAGTTCGTGTGACCGACGGGGGAAACAAATATAGAGTTGTGACAATCACAGATTCTGACGGGGCAATGACTGTTAAGACTATTTCTGGTCCATATACAAGCAGATAATGAATACAAAATATTATGATGTAATAGTAGCAGGTGCAGGTCCTGCCGGGATATGTGCGGCTGTAGCCGCTGCCCGGCAAGGAGCACGTGTTGCCCTTATCGAAAGATACGGAGTCATCGGAGGTAACCTGACCGCCGGGTATGTCGGCCCTATTCTCGGTAGTGTAAGCAAGAACACGATGCGCGATGAGGTTTGTGCTATTCTTGGCGTCAAAGACAATGACTGGATTGGCGAACATGGAAATGCTCACGATTTCGAAGAGGCAAAACTTACATTGGCAGAATTTGTCGCCAGGGAAAAGAACATCGATGTCTTTTTGCAATGTTGCGTGTCGGATGTTATTCGTGACGGAAAGGTGGTAAAAGGCATTAAGTGTGCAAGTAACGAGGGGACGCTCTGTTTTGAAGCCGCGGTTACAATTGACTGTACCGGTGATGCCATAGTATCTTTTCTTGCCGGTGCAAAAATAGAAAAAGGACGTGCTGACGGACTTATGCAGCCTGTAACCCTTGAATACACCATTGACGGCGTAGATGAATCGAAAGGAATTATCTGCATTGGAGATGTAGACAATGTTCAACTGAATGGTGAGTGTTTTCTTGATTGGTGTAAAAAGAAAGCCGATGAGGGCAAACTTCCCCGGATGCTTGCTGCCGTGCGTTTGCATCCGTCGGTCAGACCGGGTTGCCGTCAGGTAAATACGACACAAGTCAATAGGGTGGATATTACTTCGGTAAGCTCTATTTTCACCGCCGATCTTGAACTTAGGCAACAGATACGCCTCCTGACCCAATTCTTGAAAGAAAATTTGCCGGGTTACGAAAACTGTAGAGTGATCGGAAGCGGTACAACAACCGGAGTGCGCGAAAGCCGCAGGGTGATGGGCGACTATGTGATTGATGCCGATGAAATGGCGGAAGGCTGCCGTTTTGCCGATGTGGTGGTACATAAAGCATTGTTCATTGTCGATATACATAATCCTGACGGAGCCGGACAGGCGGAACCGACCATCCAATATTGCAAACCATACGATTTGCCGTATCGTTGTTTTCTCCCGTTGGGCTTGGAAGGGCTTCTGGTGGCGGGACGGTGCATATCGGGTACTCACAGAGCTCACGCTTCCTATCGTGTCATGAGTATTTGTATGGCGATGGGAGAGGCAGTTGGTATTGCCGCTGCCATGAGTGCGTCGCAGCATTGTACTCCGCGGGCTCTCGATGTGGGAGAGTTGCAGAAACGGCTTGAGTCGTTAGGCGTAGAGCTGTTCGATTAACGTAGAACATAATCATACTTTAAATTTATAGAGCATACTTATGAAAAAGATCTATTTGTCTGTCGTGTGCTTACTGATCTCTATTCCCCTTATCGCCCAGTTGTATGTAGAGCCGGAGAAAGAGGTAGAGTGCTCTGTCTTCCTGGCAAAGGAAGGACGGGGGCGGGCACAGCAAGGACTTGAAATATGGGATGATTACATATTCTCGTGCGAGGATGGAGGGCACGTGAATATCTATGATTTCAAAAGTGCCGATCCGAAACCTGTGGCAGGCTTTGAGTTGGCGTCCTCCCATCCGGACAACCATGTAAATAATGTATGCTTTGGCGTCGAGACAAAACGCGGAGCATCGTTTCCTCTCTTGTATATCACAAACGGGAAGGTAGGAAGCGAGTTGGAATGGTTGTGCTTTGTGGAGAGCATCACCCGTCGTGGAAAACGTTTTAGCAGCGAAATCGTGCAGACAATTGAACTCGATGGCTCGAAGTGGGCGGAGAAAGGGTATGTCCCCATCTTTGGCGCACCAAGCTGGCTGGTCGATCGGGAACGGGGATTTATATGGATATTCTCGGCGCGTAAACGTACTGTGGCGAAGGTGACAAAGCATGCATGGGAAAACCAGTATGTCGCCACCAAATTCCGTATACCGTCGTTGAGTGAGGGGGCAAAGGTGCGCCTCGACGAAAATGACATTCTCGATCAGGTGGTGTTCCCCTATGAGGTATGGTTCACACAAGCGGGCTGTATGCATGATGGTAAAATCTATTTTTGCTTCGGAGTTGGGAAACAGGATGACAGCCGTCCTTCCTGCATCCGGGTGTACGATACGGATAGGCGGACGATTACTGCCCGATACAATGTGCAGGAACAGGTTATTTACGAGCCGGAAGATATTGTGGTCAAAGACGGGGTTATGTATGTCAATACCAATACGAATGCGAAAAAGACGTCTGATCTTCCTTGCATATTCAAACTCTCTCTTCCGAAAGAAAAGCCGGTGGCCGAAAATCCTCTCGACGAGATACGCAGGGACCCGGAACGTGCGGGCGGCGTGTATTATGTGACCGATCTTTCACATCCGGTTACGCCGGCGCCCAAAGGATATACGCCTTTCTATATAAACGGCTATTTTCGTCACGGAGCGCGTCAGATAGACGATGAGGTGACTTATCCTGCCATATACGGCGTATTGGAGAAAGCTCATGCCACAAACAACCTTACCGATTTTGGGAAAGCCCTGTACGAACGTCTTGAACCGTTCAAGAAGAATGTGTTTTACAAAGAAGGCGATCTGACACAAATCGGTTATCGTCAGACAAGGGAGATAGGCCGGAGGATGGTACAAAACTATCCGGAAGTATTTGAAGGCCATCCCTATTTGAAGACTAACGCAACGAATGTGCTTCGGGTGGCAGCCACCATGCAATCTGTAAATTCGGGCATTTTGTCGCTGCGTCCCGGGCTTGAATGGGCGGAGATAGACAACTCCCGTTCGTTCCTTACCACACTGAATCCCTACGGTAACGTATGTCCCGACAGGAGTCCGCTTGATAAGTATATACTCGGTAAAGAAAACAGTTGGTATAAAAAATATCGTTCATATATAGATGAAAAGTTGGATGTGGATGCTTTTTTTACAAGACTGTTTATAGACGTAACACAAGTAGAAAGTGAGTATGACAAGTACGACCTGATCCATCGTTTCTGGTTAATGGCATCACTGATGCAATGCCTCGACCGCCAAGTGCCTATATGGGATATTTTTACAGAAGAGGAAATATTGGCTTGGGGGGAAATCGAGAACTATAAGTATTTTGCGCAGAAAGGTCCTGAACCGGTATCTCACGGGCGTAGTTGGGGACTTGCATCCCGCACGTTACGCCATTTGTTAGACGAATCTGCCGAAGATCTGGTTCGCAAGCGTCATGGCATCAATCTCAACTTCGGACACGATGGCGTTCTGATGGCTATCTTGACAAATCTGCAAGCCGGAACGTGGGCGCGGGAGGCTAGTAATTCCAAAGAAGCGTTGCAGAGTTGGAAGTATTGGGATATTCCGATGGGGGCGAACCTTCAGATGATCTTTTACCAATCAGAAGACAATCCGGACGTTTTAGTTAAGTTTATGCTGAATGAAAAAGACCTCCGGTTGCCGTTGGAAGCGGTTGAAGCATCTTATTACAAATGGAATGAGGTTTATAAATTCTATATAGAACATTGCGACAAGGTGGAAAAATCACTTGCCGAAACATTGAAATTATCGTATGAAGACTTTTAATTATAATCGTGCTGAAATAAAGGCCGGAATAGTACATTTCGGCGTTGGAAACTTCCATCGTGCACATCTCGAAGCTTACACAAATCTATTACTTGAAGATCCGTCACAAAGATGCTGGGGGGTATTCGGAGCCATGATTATGCCTACGGACGGGGTATTGTTCAACGCCCTCAAGAAAGACGACGGCATATATCAGTTGACGACATGCAGCCCTTCCGGCGAACAGGATAGTATGCTGATTGGTTCGCTTGTAGAACTGGCATGGGGGGAAATAGATAGTGAGCCTATCATCGCTAAAATAGCATCGGAGGAGATAAAAATCATCTCTCTCACCATTACCGAAGGGGGATATAAGGTTGATTTTAACCAATCGCGCAGTGTGTTCTGGTATGTAGCCGAAGGACTTAAACGCCGGATGGAGAAAGATTTGCCGATTACGATTCTTTCGTGTGACAACATGCAGATGAACGGCAATGCCGCCAAATACGCGTTTATGTCATACTTCGAAGCGAAATATCCCGAGGTGGCAGCGTGGGCGAAAAAGAAAGTGACGTTCCCGAATTCGATGGTGGATCGAATCACTCCCGTAACAAAACCGGGTAAGGTTACAGATGTGTGTTGTGAAGACTTTATACAATGGGTGATTGAAGATAATTTCATTGCAGGCCGTCCTGCATGGGAGAAGGTGGGAGTTACATTCACCCATGATGTGACCCCGTATGAAATCATGAAATTAAGTCTTCTCAATGCGTCACATACTCTTCTTTCTTATCCTGCCTATATGGAAGGATTCAGGAAGGTCGATGCTGTAATGGCAGACGAGAGGTATCGTGCAATGATAAAGCTGTTTATGAACAGGGATGTTACTCCTTATGTTCCGGTTCCCGAGGGCGTTGACCTTGAAGCGTATAAAGACCAGCTTATCGAACGATTTTCAAACAAGGCGATCAGCGATCAGGTATCACGGCTTTGCGGCGATGGCATTGCTAAGTTTGCGGTTTATGTGGTACCCATACTCAAACAGATGTTGCAGGATGGGAAGGATATTTCGATAGAGGCTTTCCTGATAGCTGTTTATTGCAAATACCTGATAGGTGCGCGCACCGAGTCCGGTGAAAATATAGCTATCTCCGAACCTCACATCACCCCGGCGGACAGGAAGTTGATTTCGGGAGGATCGCCGGCCGAGTTCTTGAAGATATCACCTTTTGTGTCATTGGGACTGGACAAATATCCTGTGTTTATGGAAAAGTATGAGCAGTTTTATGCTATGCAGGTAGCAGAAGGGTTGAAGGTCTTATTACAGTAAACAACTAAAAAATCCAAGGCAATGAAGAAGTTTTTCATAACGGTTGTTCTGTCGCTTTCGTGCGTATTGTCGGTTTCGGCACAAAAACAGACGGAGGCGTCAACGCTTAACCTGATAGGTAAGCCGTTTGAATCGACTCCCAATCCGTATCATAGAGTCGATACATTGGTTTATAAAGGTTTTAACAGGACGGAGAATCGACAACTCCGTTGTTCTGCCGGTATGGCTGTGTTGTTTAAAACGAACACGCGTAATATACAGATTACGACAAAGTGGGGATATGTATATTCGAGCCATTCAACCATGCCGATCTCTTATAAAGGATATGATCTTTATATCAAAAATGCAAACGGTCAATGGCAGTATGCGGCAAGCGGTTCATTGAAAGCGTATAAGGGCGAGAAAACCGAGACATTCACGCTCATTGAGAATATGGATGGTACGATGCACGAATGTATGATGTATATGCCGATGTATTCGGAGGTCATTTCTTGTAAGATAGGGATAGATGACGATGCTGTTATCGAACCGTTGAAGTCCGATTTTCGTCACAGGATAGCGGTATATGGCTCTTCGTTTACGCAAGGAGTGAGCACGGATCGATCCGGTATGAGTTATTCCATGCAATTTATGCGTAATACAGGTCTTCAAGTCGTGTCGCTCGCAACAAGCGGACGTTGCCTGATGCAACCTTACATGCTCGACGTTCTTGCGGAAGTCAAGGCTGATGCCTTTATATTCGATACTTTTTCAAATCCTGACGCAGAACTGATAAGAGAGCGCCTGATGCCGTTTATCGATCGGCTTATAGCGGCACATCCGGCTACTCCGTTGATATTTCAGCGTACGATCTATCGTGAACGACGTTCATTTGATACAGTTCTTGATGCGAAAGAACGGGCTAAGGCGGCAACCGTAGAGGAGTTGTTTGCAAAAATCCGCACGAACCCGAAATATAAAGACGTTTATCTGATTACGCCTGATGCTTCCGATGCGCATGAGACATCGGTCGACGGAACTCATCCAAGTAGTTATGGATATGCACTTTGGGCGAAGTCGATAGAGACTCCGGTAATAGAAATTTTAAGTAAATATGGTATAAAATGAGACAAGCGGTATTAGTAGAACCAAAACATATTGAATTTCGTGAGGTTGAGGCGCCTAAGGCGTCGGACCTGAAAGAACATCAGGTACTTCTGAATATTAAGAGAATTGGTATTTGTGGAAGTGAGATACATTCTTATCACGGATGTCATCCGGCAACTTTCTATCCGGTAGTTCAGGGGCATGAATATTCGGCAGTGGTAGTCGCTACGGCGGCGGCGGTTACGATCTGCAAGGCGGGTGACATTGTCACCGCACGTCCGCAACTTGCGTGTGGGAAGTGCAAGCCTTGTCAGCGGGGAGAGTATAATATTTGTGAAGAGCTAAGAGTGCAGGCTTTTCAGGCAAATGGAGCTGCGCAAGACTTTTTTGTGGTTGATGATGACAGGGTTGCGGTGTTGCCTGAAGGTATGTCACTTGATTATGGGGCTATGATAGAACCGGTGGCAGTAGCTGCGCATGCAACCATGCGTGGCGGGGACTTGAAAGGTAAGAATGTGGTTGTATCGGGTGCCGGAACAATCGGTAACCTCGTGGCGCAGTTCGCTAAGGCAAGAGGAGCCAAACGGGTTCTTATTACCGATGTGAGTGATTTCAGACTTGAAATCGCTCGTAAATGTGGCATAATAGATACGCTCAATGTAGCTAAGACGCCGCTCAAAGAAGGAGCGAAGAGGCTTTTCGGGGATGAAGATTTTCAAGCTGCGTTTGAGGTTGCCGGAGTTGAGTCGAGTATTCGTTCGCTTATGGAGTGTATTGAAAAAGGGAGTACCATCGTTGTAGTGGCGGTATTTGGCAAGGATCCGTCGCTTAATATGTTCTATTTGGGAGAGCACGAACTGAAGGTGAACGGAACGATGATGTATCGCCATGAAGATTATCTTACGGCTATCGATCAGGTAAGTTCGGGAGCTATCTGTCTCGAACCGCTTATTTCGAATCATTTTCCGTTCGAACAGTATGACAAGGCATATAAATTTATAGATGAGAATGGTGCAACATCCATGAAAATAATTATTAAACTATAAAACCATGAAAATAATAGGTATAGGAGAAGTTGTTTGGGATTGCTTCCCGGAAGGTAAGAGACTTGGCGGAGCGCCTATCAATTTCTGTTTTTTTGCAAAGGAGTTGGGAGCAGAATCATATCCCGTTACGGCAATAGGTGGCGACGAACTCGGTGATGAAACATTTACGGTGCTTAAAGAGACCGGACTTGATTTAGGATATATTTCCCGTAATATTTTGCCGACAGGTAAAGTGCTTGTGTCGTTGAATGAGGCCGGTGTACCGCAATATGACATTGTTGAGAATGTTGCTTGGGATACTATCGAGTGTAGTCCTGCGACCATGAAACTTGTCGGCGATGCAGATGCTGTTTGTTGGGGCTCTTTGGCACAGCGAAGCGAAAAGTCACGTGCTGCAATCTTGAGACTCATAGATGCCGTGCCGGATACCTCTTTGAAGGTGTTTGATATTAATATCAGGCAACATTTTTATTCGACAGACTTGATTGTGGAGTCCTTGCAAAAGGCAAATGTCCTCAAATTGAATGAAGACGAATTGCCGTTATTGATTTCTCTTCTTTCTCTTTCTACTGATTTTGTGGAAGCTATCGCAGAACTCATTGCTCGTTTTTCGCTCAAGTATGTTATATTCACACAAGGGGCAGTACGTAGTGGCATATATGATGCAAGTGGGGAAGTGTCATCCATAAACACACCTAAAGTCGAGGTGGCCGATACTGTAGGTGCAGGCGACTCGTTTACTGCTACCTTTGTTGTGAATATACTTAGAGGGGCGTCGGTCGCTGAATCACACCGCAAAGCGGTAGATGTATCGGCATATACTTGTACACAAAGGGGGGCTATTAATCCGTTGCCGGATAGTAAAAAGTAATCTCTTTTGATTGCATTTTATAGATAACTCCAGTTAAATAGTTATTTTTGCAGAAATAACTGATTTTTACGAAATAAAGGAACCCATGTTGAAAATATTAGTAACCTACGCCGTACAAGGCGAATTTGTAGAACTTAAATGGCCGGATATAGAACCTTACTACGTTCGTACAGGTATTGGTAAAGTTAAATCAGCCTTTCATTTGGCAGAGGCAATCCGCCAGGTACAACCGGACTTGGTGCTCAATATCGGAAGTGCCGGAACAGTCAATCATCAGGTAGGAGATATTTTTGTATGTCGCAAGTTCATAGACCGTGATATGCAGAAAATGAAAGAGTTCGGATTGGAGTGTGAGATCGATTCATCAGCTCTGCTCGAAGAAAAAGGATATTGCACGCATTGGACGGAACATGGAATCTGCAATACAGGAGATGGCTTCCTCACCGAGTTGACTCACGTTAGCGGAGATGTTGTAGATATGGAAGCATACGCACAGGCATTTGTCTGCCGTTCAAAAGAAATCCCGTTTATTTCCGTGAAGTACGTGACTGACATAATTGGCCAGAACTCCGTGAAACATTGGGAGGATAAACTTGCCGATGCACGGCAGGGACTATCACACTATTTCAATGTCTTGAAAGAAAGAATATGATAAGTGACTCCTGCGGCTATCAATCCCAGGAGAATCTTTACCCATATAAAAGGAATCAGGCAGAAAATGCAATAAAGCATTGTTCCCCACATTAATACGAGAGAAATTATTTTGGCACGGAGAGGAATCGCCTTGTTTTCGCGGAAATTGCGGATATAAGGACCGAAGTGCCGATGATTGAGCAGCCAGTTATATAATCGGGGTGACCCTTTGAAATAAAGGGCGGCGGTGAGCAATAGAAAAGGGGTAGTGGGCAGTAACGGCAGAAAGATGCCGAGAATACCGAGCGCAAGGGAAATACTACCTAAAACAATATATAGAGTTTTCATGCGGCAAAGATAGTGCAAAAAAAGGGAAAAAATAACACTCTTTGCTGGATGAAAACTCTATTTTATATTACCTTTGCCGTTGCATCGAGGTGACATTAGATGCGTGTAACTATTAAAATACATACACTCATGTTTACAGTAATCAAACGCATGGAGATCTCGGCTTCTCATAAGCTGGTACTCCCGTATCGCAGTAAATGCGCCAGTTTACACGGTCACAACTGGATTATCACCGTCTATTGCCGTTCCGCACGGCTCAACTC
>ENA-OYZB01000683-OYZB01000683.1-human-gut-metagenome-genome-assembly--contig:-NODE-683-length-13607-cov-4.263208_pt1 | contig 13607 bp, 9 predicted proteins | sample MGYA00243258_ERZ653467 | MGnify/ENA primary metagenome ERZ653467 (study PRJEB26926, sample SAMN06165011) | human gut metagenome | biome: ENVO:00009003; feature: ENVO:2100002; material: ENVO:00002003... | reverse complement strand
ATCTACACTTCTAGCTTCGTCGGCAGCGTCAGATGTGTATAAGAGACAGGGGTGAAGCATTCGCTGATTTCGTAGCTTTCTCAAGTCCTGAAGCGATCATCCTGTTCGGCGGTCTGACCAAATCCGGCGATCTGATCATGAACCCGATCAAACGTTCAATGGAAAAGAACATGCTGAAAGTATTCGAAGGTAAGACTAAATTATTATTCTCTCAATTGAAAGAAAGCGATGCTGCCGTATTGGGCGCAAGCGCACTGGGTTGGGAAGTAAAATAAATTGCAGTTGAAAGTTGAAAGTTAAAAGTTGAAAGTTGCGACAAGCAATATTTTCAACTCTCCACTTTCAACTTTCAACTTTTAACTCTTATGCATCCTTTACATCAATTTGAATATTGTCCGAAATGCGGAACCAAGGCTTTTGTGGAACGCAACGAGAAAGCCAAACAATGCACGGCCTGCGGGTTCATCTATTATTTCAATCCTTCCTCGGCCGTTGCCTGTTTTATCCGTAACTCCAAAGGAGAATTGCTACTGGTACGCCGAGCCAAAGAACCTGCCAAAGGGACGCTCGATCTGCCGGGTGGTTTTGTTGACATGCATGAATCGGCTGAAGAAGCAGCCCAGCGAGAAGTGAAAGAAGAAACAGGCCTCGACATCACCGGTTGCCGCTATCTTTTTTCCATCCCCAATCTTTATCCTTATTGCGGCTTTGAGGTGCATACAGTCGATATGTTTTTCGAATGCCTCACCGAATCCTTCGACAGAGCAAAGGCTGAAGACGATGCAGCCGAGATCATTATTCTGCCAACCAACCAATTGAATCCGGACGATTTCGGATTGCAATCTATCAAAAAAGCAGTAGACCGCTATATAAAGTAATATATTTCTTATATTTGCAACTTAGAACCAACATATACCGTTATATTTATATATATCTGTATTATAAAAGCTAAGGAGTGATGAAAAGAATACTTATTCCACTGTGCATAGTGGTGGGAAGTCATGTCGCATACGGGCAGCGGTCGTACCAGTTTGATGCACCGGATCGCCTATTTGTAGAAGGAAAAGAGTTGTTCAGTTTAAAAAATTATGCCGGTTGCATTGACAAGCTGGAAGCTTATAAGCAGCATTCCACCGATGCCGACCTGATCCAAGAGGCAGACTATATGCTAGTCTATGCCGCTTATGAACAGGGGCGCCCCAATGCTGACGAATTGTTAAAGGATTATCTGGAAGAATATCCGGCTTCCCGTCATAGCGACGAGATCGGTTACATGATCGGTTCCGTGCATTTCGAACGCGGAGAATATGAGAAAGCTATTTTCTGGTTCAACGAAGCCGATATCGACATGTTGAGTCCTGAACAGCAGGAAGCTTATTCTTTCCGCCTGGCTTATTCGCTGTTGCAGACCGGCGAGATGGAAAAGGCACGTGGCTATTTCGCCCGGATCGAACAGATCGGAGACAAATACAAGGAAGCTTCGACCTATTATGTCGCCTACATCGACTACGCGATGGGAAATTACAACAATGCCCTGATCGAGTTCTCCCGTCTGAAAGAAAGTCCGAAATATCGTGAGCAGTCACAATATTATATCGCACAGATTTATTTTATTCAGAGTAAATACGAAAAGGTGGTGAAAGAAGGTGAAGAACTTCTCTCCCTCTACCCCGGCAGCAAAAACAACAGCGAGATGTTCCGGATTGTCGGTGATTCATATTACCACTTAGGCGACCAGGGGAAAGCGATCCAGATGTTGAGCAAGTATGTTTCATCTACGGAGAACCCGCTCCGCAGCGATCTGTACATTTTAGGTGTATGCTACTTCAATAAAGGAAATTATAGCAGTGCTGTCAACGCTTTGAGCCGGACCGTACGCCAGAACGACGAGTTGACGCAGAACGCCTATCTCTATCTTGGACAGTCTTATCTGAAGTTAGGTGACAAAAACAATGCCCGTATGGCATTCGAGGCAGCTGCCACCTCTTCATTCGACAAACAGATAAAAGAGGTAGCCATGTACAACTACGCATTGCTGATCCACGAAACAGCATTTACAGGGTTCGGCGAATCGGTGACAATCTTCGAAGACTTCCTGAACGATTTCCCGAATTCGCAATATGCAGACAAGGTGAATGACTATCTGGTCGAGGTCTACCTGACAACCAAGAATTACGAAGCCGCTTTGAAATCGATCAATAAGATCAAACATCCGAGCACCAAGATATTGGAAGCCAAACAGGACATTCTTTTCCAACTCGGCACACAGGCTTTCGCCAATGTCAAATTGAATGACGCCGTCAGCTTGTTCAGCCGGGCAATCCAGCTCGGCTCCTATAATATGGAAGCCCGCAACGACGCCTATTTCTGGCGCGGCGAATCCTATTACCGCATGGGAGAATATGAAAACACGATATCGGACTACCGCACATATCTGAACAATACGCGCCAGCGCAATACGGATATGTATGCCCTGGCTTACTATAATTTAGGTTACAGCTATTTCAAACTACGGGATTACAGTGCAGCCCTGAACCGCTTCCGCCAATATGTCGACCTGGAGAGTAACCAGCAGGCCGCATCTCTGGCAGACGCTTACAACCGTATCGGTGACTGCCTGTATCAGAACCGTCAGTTCAGTCTGGCTGAAGAAAACTATTCACGCGCAGCCCAGTTGTCTCCTTCCGCAGGCGATTATTCGATCTACCAAAAGGGATTCCTATTAGGATTACAGAAAGATTATAGAGGCAAGATCAGCGCAATGGACCGACTGATCAGCGAATATCCGGAGTCGCAGTATGTAGACGATGCGCTGTTCGAGAAAGGACGCTCCTATGTATTGCTCGAAAACAGTTCTTCTGCCGCAAAAGCGTTCGAAAAGCTGATCCGCGAATTTCCCCAAAGCAGCTTGGCACGCAAAGCCGGTATCCAACTCGGTCTGCTTTACTACAACGACAATCAGCCGGAAAAGGCGCTCACAGCCTACAAGCAGGTCATCAGCAACTACCCGGGTAGCGAAGAGGCCAAAATCGCTTTGCAGGATTTGAAGTCCGTCTATATCGACCTCAACGATATCAATGCTTATGCCAGCTATGTAAACTCCATAGGCGGCAATATCCGCCTGGAAGTAGGCGAACAGGATTCACTGACTTACATCGCTGCCGAAAAACTTTTCATGCGCGGTGACAACGACGGTGCTCGCCGCAGTTTGGTGAATTACCTGCAAACATTCCCTGAAGGGGCTTTCAGTTCGAATGCCAACTTTTATTTAGGCAGCATAGCTTTCGCCAAGAAAGAGTTCGACGAAGCCGTCCAGCGGTTCAAATCGGTCATTGCCAGCGGTGACACCAAGTTCCTTGAAGAGTCGGTTGCCCGCACAGCTGAAATCGAATATCTGGGCAATGATTATCCGGCAGCCTTGGAAAGCTTCAAACGCTTGCAGATCGTAGCCGAGAATCCGGAGAACAAACAGGCTGCCCGTTTAGGTATCATGCGCTGCGCTTTGCAGACCGGACAGCAGAAAGACGCACTTCTGGCCGCAGACGAGCTGCTGAAAGAGCCGAAGCTATCTCCCGAACTGGAAGCCGAAGCCCGTTATGTGCGTGCTAAAGCCTATATCGACCAGAAACAGGCGAACAAAGCGCTTGCCGACCTAAAAGAATTGAGCAAAGACACCCGTACGGTACACGGTGCGGAAGCCAAATATCTGTTGGCCCAATTGTATTATGACACCAACGATGACAAGAATGCCGAAAAGGTGCTGATGAACTTCATCGAGAACGGTACGCCTCACCAATACTGGCTGGCTCGCGGATTCATCCTGCTGGCCGACATCTATATCCGCCAGGGTGACGACTTCCAGGCTCGTCAATATCTCACCAGCCTGCAAAACAATTATAAAGGTGATGACGATATCGCCGGTATGATAGAAAATAGATTGGGTAAACTTAAGAACTAAGAAGAAGTGATGAAGACAATATACAACATCAAAGCATTGTGTGTGGTGGCCCTGTTAGGGAGCGCCGCAACCGTCAGTGCACAAGAAGACAAAACGAAGGAAAAAGACCTGAACCGGGAAATGACGCTGGAACGCGAATATGACCCGACCGTACAGGATGCCAGCAAAGTAAACACACTGCCGGTCATCAAAGAGCCGGTTGTCAAGAAGATGCCGATCGATTACGCAACTTTCACCGTCCCGGCCGATCCTGAGAAGGAAATCAGCCTGTTACCTTCAGGCAATATCATGACGGATATCCAGTATAATAAACGACGCGGTTATTTCAATTTCGGCGGAGGCACGTATCTGAACCTGAACGGCGACGTGGGCTACCATATCCTGAGCACAGACAAGGATAAGCTAAATATTTGGTTCTCTCATCGTTCAACGAACGGGAAGGTGAAATATATCGATACGGATTTTGACAAGGTTAAAGCTAAATTGAATGATAATTTAGGTGGCCTCAACTTTAAACACGCATTTGAAAAACTGTCGCTGGACATGGGGATCAAATACGGATATTCCGCATTCAATTACTACGGTTTACCGGTTTACAGCCCCGAATCGTCAGTTGCATTAGTTCCGGAAAATTTCGACCGTGAAACCAATCAGGTAAACCAGGCTATCCAAGCAAAGATCGGAGTCGAATCAAAAGAAGACGCTCCTGTCGGCTATCTGTTAGATCTCGGATATACCAACTTCTCCCATAAATATGCGTTAAGCAAGGAACAAGACGGACCGACAGAACATACGTTCGACGTAAAGTTCGATTTGAACGCCCGTTTCGGCGGTGAACAGCGCATCGGATTAGGGGGTAACGTAGAATACTTCAATTACAGCCTGCCAACAATGGGCGGACAGGAATATTTGGAATTTGAAAACCATGCCGAAGCTACTCTTTCACCTTATTACAAGGTGTCGGGAGACAATTGGAATTTGAAGTTAGGTGCAAACATCATGTTTGTAACCGGTGACAACAGTAAATTTATGGCTTCCCCCAATATTACGGCCGACGTGGAAGTTGCCGATAAGACACAGCTCTACCTGGTTGCCGGCGGCAAACTCTACTCAAACAGCATGTACGAAATTTCACAGGTCAATCGCTACATCAACCCAACGATGGAACTGCTTCCTTCCCGTAACTATCTGGATGGAATGATCGGTATCAGAAGTGGTATCGCTCCCGGTTTCTGGTTCGATGTATTCGGAGGTTATAAGATCACGAACGACGAAGTTTTCTTCGTTCCGTCGCTTCTTCCCCCAAGTCTGCAAGGCGATATTTTTGCCAATACCAGCGTAGCGATGCAAGCAAATGCGAAACATGCGTTCGGCGGTATCAATCTGAAATATAGCTATCAGCAATTATTCGATATCAACCTGAAAGGTGTTTACAATAGTTGGAACGTCGACGATATCGAAGATGCTTACGGCAAACCCGAAATGGAATTGACAGCCGGTGTCACCGTCCATCCGATCAACCAGGTAACTGCTTCTTTGGATTATTATTTAGCAACTGGCCGCAAGACGTTCTTAGGAAAATCGGAAGGTGAAAAGATGAAAAACATCAATGAACTCAACCTGACCGGAACTTATACCCTGAACGACACTTTCGGGCTGTATCTGAAACTGAACAACGTCCTGTTCCAGAAATACGAACTCTATTACGGCTATCCGATGCAGAGTTTCAGCGCAATGATCGGTGTGAACATCAATTTCTGACACTACCGGTTTCTACTTGTGTGGCAGTGTGCCGGAAAGGGCTTACAATCCAACCTTTTTCGGTACACTGCCGTTCTTTTTTCGCACGCCTAATCTCTCCTCATCTCTTTTCACCGGAAAACATCGTATATTTGTCCCCCAAATTAAAGAGACGACTATGCAAGGGACAAAAAATCTGACGAAAGGACCTATTAAAAAGCAACTATTTAACCTGGCGCTTCCTATCATGGGAACTTCTTTTATCCAAATGGCCTACAGCATCACCGATATGGCTTGGGTTGGGCGCCTGGGTAGCGAAGCGGTAGCCGCTATCGGGGCAGTCGGTATCTTGACGTGGATGACAACTTCGATTGCTTACCTAAACAAAGTCGGAGCGGAGGTCAGCGTCGCACAAAGTATTGGAGCTCGCGAGGAAGGTGACGCACGTACCTTCGCCGCTCACAATCTGACGATCGCCCTGATCATCTCGCTATGTTGGGGAGCTATGCTTTTCGCCTTTGCCAACCCGATAATCGGTTTCTTTAAGTTAGAAGCGGCTATTTCAGCACAGGCAATAGACTATCTGAGGATTATCTCGACCGGATTCCCGCTCATTTTCTTAGCGGCAGCCTGCACGGGTATCTATAATGCCGCGGGACTAAGCAAAATACCCTTCTATGTCAGTGGAACCGGATTGATTATGAATATGGTGCTCGATCCCCTGTTTATATTCGGATTCAGGATGGGTACGGACGGTGCAGCCTGTGCAACCTGGCTATCGGAAGCGACCGTACTTGCCATTTTCATCTATCATCTGAAAAAGAAGAACAAACTGTTTGGAGGATTTCCTTTCTTTGTCCGGTTAAAAAGCCGCTACAGCAAACGTATTTTCCAGTTAGGACTTCCTGTCGCATTGTTAAACAGCCTGTTTGCCATTATCAACCTGATGATGGCACGCACGGCATCGACCTATGGCGGACATATCGGACTAATGACAATGACAGCCGGAGGACAGATCGAAGCAATCGCCTGGAATACCTCGCAAGGATTTAGTACGGCTCTAAGCACATTCGTAGCTCAAAACTTTGCCGCACAGAAAAAAGAACGTGTTCTGGGTGCCTATCATACGACTCTAAAAATGACAGCTATGTTCGGTGTCTTTTGCACACTGCTTTTCGTGTTCTTCGGTAGCGAAGTATTCTCGCTGATCATACCCGAAAAGGCTGCTTATGAGGCAGGAGGCGTTTTTCTCCGCATCGACGGTTACTCAATGTTGTTCATGATGCTGGAAATAACGATGCAAGGATTGTTCTATGGGACAGGCCGCACGATCCCTCCCGCCATCATCAGCATCACGTTCAATAGCCTGCGTATCCCAATGGCGATCGGATTGACGGCAATGGGGCTGGGTATTACAGGTGTCTGGTGGGCAATCAGCATCTCAAGTATGCTGAAAGGGATCGTCGCATTCATCTGGTTCCGCATTTTACAGAAGAAGATATTGTGATACAACAAACTATTCCGTATTTTTGCCAATCCGTATTGTCATAGCAACGACAACCGACTATTCAATAAAAAAATAACATCATAATGAACAACGAATTAAAGCCGGAAACCCTCTGCGTGCAGGGAGGCTGGCAACCGAAAAAAGGAGAACCGCGCGTCCTGCCTATCTATCAGAGCACGACATTCAAGTACGACACCAGCGAACAGATGGCTAAACTGTTCGACCTGGAAGAGAGTGGATATTTCTACACCCGCCTGCAAAACCCGACAAACGATGCTGTCGCAGCCAAGATCGCCGCTTTGGAAGGTGGCGTAGGCGCCATGCTGACTTCTTCCGGGCAGGCAGCCAATTTCTATGCCGTATTCAACATCTGCCAGGCTGGCGACCACATGGTTTGCTCGTCTACGATCTATGGTGGAACGTTCAACTTGTTCGGTGTGACGATGAAGAAGTTGGGTATCGAAGTGACATTCATCGATCCTGATGCCCCAGAAGAAGAAATATCAGCTGCTTTCCGTCCTAACACAAAGGCTTTGTTTGGAGAAACCTTGTCCAATCCGGGCATGAGCGTACTCGATATCGAAAAGTTTGCCCGTATCGCCCACAATCATGGTGTGCCTCTGATCGTGGATAACACATTCGCGACGCCGATTAACTGCCGTCCATTCGAATGGGGAGCCGATATCGTGACTCATTCAACAACCAAGTATATGGACGGCCATGCGACAAGCGTAGGCGGTGCAGTTGTGGACAGTGGCAACTTCGACTGGGACACGCATGCTGACAAATTCCCCGGTCTAACAACCCCGGACGAATCTTATCATGGCCTAACCTACACAAAGGCTTTCGGCAAGATGGCTTATATGACAAAGGCTACGGCACAGTTGATGCGCGACCTGGGTTCTATCCAGGCTCCGATGAATGCCTTCTTGTTGAATTTAGGGCTTGAAACCCTACACCTGCGTATGCCACAACATTGCAAGAACGCCCAACAAGTTGCCGAATGGCTGGAAGCAAACGAGCAGGTTGCCTGGGTGAATTTCCCCGGATTAAAGAGTAATAAATATTACGAACTGGCCCGGAAATACATGCCAAACGGGACTTGCGGCGTAATCGCTTTCGGCTTGAAAGGTTCTCGTGAAGATGCGATCCATTTTATGGATAACCTGAAGATGATCTGCATCGTGACTCACGTAGCGGATGCTCGTACCTGTGTCCTCCACCCTGCCAGCCATACACACCGTCAGTTGACGGACGAACAGCTGATCGAAGCAGGTGTTGCTCCCGACCTGATCCGTTTATCTGTCGGCATCGAAAATGCAAACGACATCATCGCGGATATCGAGCAGGCGTTGAAATAACAAGCATTAAATGCAGATTTATCGGTATGGAATATAATGGCACTCTGTAGGGGCGGGGTTCTACTCCGCCCTATGAAAATGACGTCTGCCTTGCCGGATTCAATAGGCAGAGCAGAGCCCTGCCCCTACAAACGATAATCATTTTGTATGACCATGCTATCTATGTTCCACACAGATAAACCAACATTTATAATTCACAACCATCAAATCGATAACGTCTTCCCTAATCGGTATATCCACCGGGTTGATAAACGACGCCACAAGGAAGCAGGCGTCTCCTCCATCAACAAATCCGGACGGAACTCACGCAGGATCAACCAATCCGCTTGTTTCACCCAATGAGAAAAAGCGGGATTCGGCCGATGAGTACGCGATAGTTCCAACAAAGCATCCAGGTCAAACCGATCTGCAACGACGCCAGCACCAGCCTGAACCGCATCAAAAGCATTACAGGATTGTTCGATATGGGTCGGTACCATCAATACAGGTTTACCCAGATACATAGCCTCACAAACAGACTCGAAACCTGCTGTCGTAGCATAAGCTTTCGCACCCGCCATATAACGGATAAACAGCGTGTCATTCAGTTGATGGAAAGAAAGAAAAGAGTCTACTTTTACTTCCGGACGAACCTCCTTTTTATCCCAAAATATATGCAAAGCAACATTCGGATGCACCTTGTGCCAGGACCGTATCTCTTCGCTGAATCCGCTATTCAGTAAGTAGCCATGCAGATAATCCCCGTTCACCGGCGTTGTTTCCAACACTTCCTTGCGCAAAAGAGGAGGAACCACGACAATCCTTTCTGACGGAACCTCACGCATCTTGCGAAAAGACAAAGCCAGTTTTTTTGTGGCTCCTATTGCCGTCATGCGAGTGAAAAACTTCAAGGAGACAAGTGACAGTCTGTTTTGTCCAGGAAAGACAAAGTCAGGATGTAAAAACAAATACTGGTGCGCAATACAAACCATCAGGGCTTTCGGATGGCAAAACAGATAAGTCAGTCCGGTCAGTAGTTCGTAGAAGTTTACGACAACATCCGCTCCCGTCTCCTTTATCATCCGGTTGATATACCGGATACTTGAGAGATATTTATGCAACCTAAACAGGTTATAAGCCACACTCCTTACCAAATTGACCTGCTTATTCTTGGCCGAAGGAAGGAAGTTCGGGCTCTCGAACGGATAAACAGGAACACCGATCTTCTCACTAAAAAAACCGGGAAGCTGGCGTGCCGGACTTTTTCCGACCAGAACCCCCACGATCTCATGCCCTTCATCCGCCAATTTCTGGCGAAGAGAAAGCGCCTGGGTCAGGTGACCACGTCCTTCACCTTGTATGATAAACAGTATTTTCATATTATTTCGGCATAATACAGACCGGAAGAGGCCTTTTCATTACGGTCATAATCTTCCTTACTATATGAAACAATATTCCAGTCGCCTTGTTCATTCTCAACGAGTGCCGTAAGGCTTTCCACCCAGTCGCCGGAATTCAGATAATGGATATCCCCATACCGTACGTTAGCTGCCTGATGGATATGTCCGCAGATAATACCGTCCAATTTCTTCGCCTCCGCCAGCTTAACCAGCTCCTTTTCGAAATCGGAAATATAAGAGACAGCACTTTTCACTTTATGCTTGACATGTTGGGAAAGTGAAAAGTAAGGCTTTCCTGCTTTTTCCCTCCGCTGGTTGTATATACGGTTCAGCCACAACAGAAAAGTATAGCCCATATCTCCCAACATCGCTAACCAACGCATATTCGTAGTAACCGTATCGAAGATATCTCCATGTGTCACCAAATAGCGCTTCCCGTGTGTATTCAGAATATAATCTTTCACGACAGAGAGGTTGGAGAAGGTAAACGGAACCAGGTTGTCCAGAAAATCGTCATGATTGCCACGTATATAGACAATCTCCGTTCCCTGCTTTTCCATCATCTTCATCAGAACTTTAAAGAAATCGGTATGTTGTTGCTTCCAGCGACGACCGGATTTCTGGAGTTGCCAGCCATCGATGATATCACCGTTCAGTATCAGGCGGTCACAGTTAACATGTTTAAGGAAATTCGTCACTTCCTCGGTCCGTGAATGCTCGGAACCTAAGTGAATGTCCGACAGGACAATGGTTGGATAATACTTTCTTAGTTTCATGTTCTTTCTATTAACATGATACAAAAAAACGTACTTTGTATTACGGCGTTGCAACAGCCATATGAAAAAACAATGAAGGCCACTCCTTCACAGGGGCAGCCTTCATACAATTTATAGAAAATCCAAATCAATCTTCTGCCTGAGTTGCCTCGTAAGCTTTTAACAGCTTGTCCTGGACATCCGACGGAACCAGTTCATAGCTGGAGAACTTCATCGTAAATGAAGCACGTCCACCTGTGATGGAACTCAAAGATGTCGAATACGAAGACATCTCTTTCAAAGGCACTTTAGCCAACAGCTTTTCGTAGCCTTTTTCACTATTCATACCCATAATGATAGCGCGACGTCCCTGCAGGTCACTCATCACGTCGCCCAGATAATCAGCCGGAACCGATACTTCTACATCATAAACAGGTTCCAGGATCTTAGGACCAGCTTCTTTAAAAGCGGTACTGAAAGCATTACGGCCTGCCAGCATGAAAGAAATTTCATTACTGTCTACCGGGTGCATCTTTCCATCATAGACGATGATGCGCACATCACGGGCATACGAACCAGTCAACGGTCCCTGCTCCATACGAGCCATAATACCTTTCAGGATGGCCGGCAGGAAACGGGCATCGATGGCTCCACCAACGATACTGTTAATAAATACCAGCTTTCCACCCCAGTCCAAATCTATTGTCTGCGTATCACGTACGCTGATTTTATATTCTTGTCCACCAAAACGATATGTATCCGGTGCCGGCATACCTTCGTAATACGGTTCGATGATCAAGTGAACTTCACCAAATTGGCCTGCACCACCCGACTGTTTCTTATGGCGGTAGTCCGCACGAGAAGCTTTCGTGATGGTTTCACGATATGGGATCTTCGGTTCGTAAAACTCAATCGGCAATTTATCATTGTTCTCAATTCTCCATTTCAATGTGCGAAGATGGAATTCTCCCTGACCGGAAACGATCGTCTGTTTCAATTCTTTGGACTGTTCGATCATCCATGTCGGATCTTCTTCGCGCATACGCATCAAGATTTCCATCATCTTTTCGGCATCTGCCTCATTAACCGGTTTCACGGCACGGCGATATTTCGGGTCCGGATATTTGATAAAGTCGAAACGATAATCACATCCTTTACCATTCAAAGTATTACCACGACGAACATCTTTCAACTTAACGGTAGCACCGATATCTCCGGCAACCATTTCGGCCACAGCGTTACGGGTCTGCCCGGCAACAGAGAACAACTGCGCGATACGCTCCTTCGAACCACGGTCGGCATTCAGCAAATCGTCACCTTCTTTTACCTTACCCGATATCACTTTAAAATAGGAAACCTGGCCGATATGTGGCTCTACAGTCGTCTTAAAGAAGAACAAGCTGGTCGGCCCGTTCGAATCAGGAGTCACTTCCACACCGTCAGTAGTTACTGGACGAGGCATCTTATCTGTACAAGGGACTACATTACCAAGGAATTCAAGCGTACGGCGGACACACATGTCACGACCGGCACATACGCAGAAAACAGGGAACATCCCCCGGATAACAAGACCTGCACGAATACCAGCACGCATATCATCTTCACTCAATGTACCTTCTTCAAAGAATTTTTCCATCAGCATATCGTCATGTTCGGCAGCCGATTCGACCAGTGCTTTATGAAGTTCCATCGCCTTATCCATTTCTTCCGCCGGAATTTCCAGCACTTCGGGAACACCGCCTTCAGGTTTCCAACAATACATCTTCATCTTCAACACATCGACAACCGCATTGAAAGACGAACCTGTAGAAACCGGATACTGGATAGGCACCACCTTTCCGCCCCATTGTTCACGTAACTGAGCGATTGTCCCATCATAATCAGCCTTATCGTTATCCAATTGATTCACAACAAAGATAACTGGCTTATGAAATTGTTCTGTATACCGAAACTGGTTGATTGTGCCGACTTCCACGCCATACTGGGCATTCAATACCATCAGCGCCGTGTCTGTCACATTCAGAGCAGAAACTGCACCACCGATAAAATCGTCTGAACCCGGACAATCAATGAAATTCAACTTTCTGTCCTGCCATTCAACACTGAAAACGGTCGAGAATACCGAGTAACCATACTCCTTCTCAACCGGGAAATAATCGCTCACTGTGTTTCCGGATTCCACACTTCCGCGACGTTTTATAACTCCACCCTCGTAAAGCATCGCTTCAGCGAGAGTGGTTTTCCCAGAGCCCGAACTTCCCAAGATAGAGATGTTCTTGATTTCGTTTGTTTGGTATACTTTCATGATATCAAGGTATTAATTTGTGTTTAACAATAAAGATTGCCCCGCAAACCCTTTTCATTCACGGGACCGCAAATTAGAGATTGTAAAGGAGAAAAACAATTCCAAGTTCAGTGTTTGAGAACTATGTTATTTAACAGTTTAAAGATAAAGAGCGGAAAGAAAGACAGATAGAGACAAAATGTTGCTATCTTTGTAGTACGAAAAAGCAGAACAGAATGGCAGGTTTATATATCCACATTCCTTTTTGCGCCAAACGGTGCCTATATTGTGACTTCTTTTCCAACACGGATATGAAGTTCAAAGAACCATATGTCAGTGCGGTTATCCGGGAGATGCAACTACGCCAAGAATATATAGGAGAAGAACCTCTTGACACCATCTATTTCGGAGGCGGCACGCCCTCTCAACTTCAGCAGGCCGACTTCGAGCGGATATTCAAGGCCATAGACTGCCTGTTCAATATAAGCTCATGCAAAGAAATTACGCTGGAAGCCAATCCCGACGATATGACGCCGGAATATGTTGCCTCTCTCCGCAACCTACCCTTCAACCGGGTCAGTATGGGAGCTGTCTCTTATACACATCTGACGCTGCCGACGAAG
>ENA-OYZB01000671-OYZB01000671.1-human-gut-metagenome-genome-assembly--contig:-NODE-671-length-13754-cov-4.928827_pt1 | contig 13754 bp, 13 predicted proteins | sample MGYA00243258_ERZ653467 | MGnify/ENA primary metagenome ERZ653467 (study PRJEB26926, sample SAMN06165011) | human gut metagenome | biome: ENVO:00009003; feature: ENVO:2100002; material: ENVO:00002003... | reverse complement strand
TACGAGATTCATGAGCGTCTCGTGGGCTCGGAGATGTGTATAAGAGACAGGGCCTGCCGCACGCAGATGGTCTCGGCCTCCAGCACAGCATTGCTCAGGTAGCTGCCCCAGTTGGTGGTGTACTCGAACAAAGCGGCCTCAAAGGCGGCTACGGCATCGCACACCGGGCCGTAGGAGGTGCTGCCGGCTTCCATGCGGTCGGTCAGGTCTAAAAGCTTTGCCACAACAGGGTCGTTCAGCAGGGCGCGGAACACAACAAGCCCATGCAGATGGGCATTCCATTCTCTCAGTTTCATAGGTCGATCCCTTTTCCTCTCCATTGGCACATACCCTACAAAACGCAGGTACGCGGATATCAAAAGTATACAGCGGTTCGGGCGGGGATGCAAGGGGTGTTAAAAATGCTTCATCTTTGGGGTGATTCAGGTTACAAATTGTCGATTGACAAAAGCCCGGTTTATAGTATAATTTACATCAACAAATGCGCAGATGGGAAAAAGTACCACACGATCCCCACTGTTCAGAGAGCTGCCGTCTGGTGCAAGGCAGTCAGCGTTTCGTGCGGAAAATCATCCCGGAGCAGCCTGCCCAACGGGTGCAAACCCCTGTAAGCAGCGCCGGTTGCAGCCGTTACCGTGCAGGGCTTTGTTGGAAGCCCGTGAGAGGGTGTGCACAGCACGCCAACGAGAGTGGTACCGCAGAGAGCTTGATGTTACAAGGTCTTTGTCTCTTGAAGAAAGCAGGGGACAAGGGCTTTTTCTTTTTCAAAAGCTCTCCCCGGGGGAATGGATAAGAAGTGGAACAGGAATAGGAGCAACACCATGCAGTTGAATGGTTCTCAGATCTTTGTAGAGGTCCTGTGCGAGCAGGGAGTGGACACTCTTTTTGGCTACCCCGGCGGCGCTGTGCTGAACCTTTACGACGAGCTGTATAAGAATGCCGACCGCATCACCCATGTGCTTACCGCCCACGAGCAGGGCGCAGCCCATGCTGCGGACGGCTACGCCCGCGCCACCGGCCGCACCGGCGTGGTGCTGGCTACCAGCGGCCCGGGTGCCACCAATCTGGTCACCGGCATTGCCACCGCCTATATGGACTCGGTGCCCATGGTGGCCTTTACCGGCAACGTGCCCACCAGCAGCATCGGCAAGGACGGCTTTCAGGAAGCTTACATCGAGGGCATTACGGTGCCCATCACAAAGCATAACTTCACGGTGCGCCGGGTAGAGGACTTGGCTGACACCATGCGGGCAGCCTTCCGCATTGCGCAGAGCGGCCGCAAGGGCCCGGTGCTGGTGGATATCCCCAAGGACGTGACTGCAGCAGTGTGCGAGTTCACCCCCAAGCAGCCGGAGCCTATCCGCACCGTGACTACCTATAATGAGGAGCAGGTGCACTGGGCGGCAGACCTCATCAACGCCGCACAGCGTCCGCTGGTGTACTTTGGCGGCGGCGTGCGCAGCGCAGCCAGCTGCCAGCCGTTGCGGGATCTGCTGCACAAGGCGGAGATTCCCGCAACCTACACCCTGATGGCCGCAGGCGTTGTGCCCTACGGCGACCCGATGAATCTGGGGATGCTGGGGATGCACGGCTGCTACACCTCCAACCGGGCGGTGGCAGAGTGCGATGTGCTCATCGCGGTGGGTACCCGCTTTTCCGACCGCGTGGCGCTGAACCCCAAGACCTTTGCCAAAAACGCCACCATCATCCAGATCGATATTGACGCCAGCGAGCTGGGCAAGAACGTGGATGTGGATCTTTCCATCGTGGGCGATGCAGCCTATGTACTGAACGCCATGCTGCCCCAGATCAAGCCCGCCAAGCACCCGGAATGGATGAAGATGATCCAGAGCTGGCAGGCACAGGATTACCACCCCGTGTCTGACCCCACCCGGCTGATGCCCCATCAGGTCATCGGCGAGGTGTGCAACCAGTGCGGCCCCGACGCCGTGTATGTTACCGACGTGGGTCAGCACCAGATGTGGGCGGCGCAGTACCTGCGCCACACCAAGAGCCGTGGCTTTATCACCAGCGGCGGCCTTGGCACCATGGGCTTTGGCTACGGCGCTGCCATTGGTGCCCAGATGGCACTGGGACGCCAGCAGCGTGTGGTGATGTTTACTGGTGACGCCTCCTTCCACATGAACCTGAACGAAGCCTGCACCGCTGTCAGCTACGAGCTGCCCATCATCACGGTCATCTTCAATAACTCGGTGCTGGGCATGGTGCGCCAGTGGCAGACCAGCTTTTACGGCAAGCGTTACAGCCAGACCGACCCCCACCGCAAGACCGATTTTGTCAAGCTGGCAGACGGCTTTGGCCTGAAGGGCTACCGCTGCACCAATCTGCCGGAGTTTCAGGAAGCCTTTGCAGATGCCTTGCAGCAGAAAGGCCCCACTTGGATCGAGTGCATCATTGACAAGGACGAAAAGGTGCTGCCCATGATCCCCGGCGGCGGCGATATCAACGACATCATCATGGAATAAGGAGGACACAGCATCATGAAATCTGATCAGCGCAGGGTCATCAGCCTGCTGGTGGACAACCAGAGCGGCGTTCTGGCCCGGGTGTCCAGCCTGTTCTGCCGCCGCGGCTTCAATATCGACAGCCTTACGGTGTCCGCCACCAACGACCCGGCAGTCAGCCGCATCACAGTGACCATTACCAGCGATGAAAAGGCCTTGCAGCAGCTGGTATTGCAGACCGAGCGGCTGGAAGTCACCCGGCAGGTGTTCGTGCTGGACAGCGAAAAAGCGCTGGAGCGGGAGCTGCTGCTGCTCAAGGTGGAATCGGACGTGCACAACCGCACAGAGCTGCGGGAGATCGCCTGCATCTACAAGGCAAAGATCATCGATCTTTCCCCGGACAGCATGGTGTTTGAGTTGATCGGCCGGCCGGACAAGCTGGACGCATTTTTGAAAATGTTCGAGGGCTACAACATCCTTGAGCAGTGCCGCACCGGCGTTACTGCACTGGAGCGCGGCGGGATGCACCAGCATATCCAGAAGCCGCCGCAGGAGGTGCGCTCCGTCCAGCTGCCCCCGCCGGGCGCAAGACGGGCATAATTACATTGCTTTTCCGCTCAGGGTGAGCGAAAGATAGAACAGAGCATACAAGACCGGAAGATAAACCAACCAGTTAATGTAAAAGGAGACTAACGATTATGGCTATCAAGAAATACTACGATTCCGACTGCAACCTCGGCGTGCTGGACGGCAAGACCGTCGCTGTCATCGGCTTCGGCAGCCAGGGTCATGCACACTCTGAGAATCTGGCCGAGAGCGGCGTCAACGTTGTGGTCGGCCTGCGCAAGGGTTCTGCCCACTGGGCGAAGGCTTCTGAGTTCGCAGCCACCCACGAAAACTTCAAGGTGATGGAAGTGGAAGAGGCTGCCAAGGCCGGCGATGTTGTCATGATGCTGGTGCCCGACGAGCTGTGCGCCGATATCTACAACACGCAGGTTGCTCCCTACATGACCGAGGGCAAGGCACTGGCCTTTGCACACGGCTTCAACATCCACTTCAAGACCATCACCGCTCCCAAGAATGTTGACGTTATCATGATCGCTCCCAAGGGCCCCGGCCACATCGTCCGCCGCCTGTACACCGAGGGCGAGGGCTGCCCCTCTCTGATCTGCGTGGAGCAGGACTACACCGGTAAGGCCAAGGACATTGCTCTGGCCTATGCTTCCGGCATCGGCGCAGGCCGTGCAGGCATCCTGCAGACCACCTTCAAGGAGGAGACCGAGACCGACCTGTTCGGCGAGCAGGCCGTGCTGTGCGGCGGCGTCTGCGAACTCATCCACGCTGGCTTCGACACTCTGGTAGAGGCTGGCTACGAGCCCGAGATGGCCTACTTCGAGACCTGCCACGAGATGAAGCTCATCGTTGACCTCATCAACGAGGGCGGCTTCTCCAAGATGCGTTACTCCATCTCCAACACCGCTGAGTACGGCGACTACCGCACCGGCAAGCGCCTCATCACCGCTGAGACCCGCAAGGAGATGAAGAAGGTCCTGACCGAGATCCAGGACGGCACCTTCGCTTCCGAGTTCCTGACCGAGATGAGCCCCAACGGCGGCCGCAAGGTCCACTTCCTCGCTCAGCGCCGCATGGAGGCCGAGCACCCCATCGAGAAGGTGGGCGCAGAGCTGCGCGGCATGATGAGCTGGCTGAAGAAGTAATGAACTCCCCCAGTCGCCTGCGGCGACAGCCCCCTCAAAGAGGGAGCCTTTTGTCTGACCGCAGTGTGAAGCCTCCCTCCGTGAGGGAGGTGGCATCGCGCAAGCGATGACGGAAGGAGTTCAGCCAAAAGCTGCTTTCAAAACTAAGAAAGGCTCCCTCCTTTGGGAGGGGGTCTTTTGTTATAAGGAAAAGAGGAACAAACCATGAGAAGTGACAACGTGACCAAAGGCTCGGAGCGCGCGCCCAACCGAAGCCTGTTTTACGCCCTGGGCTACACCCCGGAAGAGCTGGACCGCCCCCTCATCGGTGTGGTGAGCGCCTACAGCGAGATCGTCCCCGGCCACATGAATCTGGATAAGATCGCCGACGCCGTCAAGGCAGGCGTCCAGATGGCAGGCGGCACCCCCATCCTCATCCCGGCCATCGGCGTCTGCGACGGCATCGCCATGGGCCATGTGGGCATGAAGTACAGCCTGGCCTCCCGCGAGCTCATCTGCGACAGCGTGGAGACCATGCTGATGGCTCATCAGCTGGACGGTCTGGTGCTGGTGCCGAACTGCGATAAGATCGTTCCCGGCATGGTCATGGCTGCTGTCCGCATGGATGTGCCTGCCGTGGTCTGCTCCGGCGGCCCCATGCTGGCCGGTACCTACGGCGGCGAGGAAGTCAGCCTTTCCAAGATGTTCGAGGCCGTGGGTGCCTATAAGGCCGGCATGATCACCGACGAGCAGCTGGAAGACTGCACCTGCAACTGCTGCCCCAGCTGCGGCAGCTGCTCCGGTATGTACACCGCCAACAGCATGAACTGCCTGTGCGAGGCCATCGGCATCGCACTGCCCGGCAACGGCACCATCCCGGCTGTGTACTCCAAGCGTCTGCAGCTGGCAAAGCACGCCGGTATGGCTGTGATGGAGATGGTGCGCAAGGGCATCACCGCACGCCAGATCATCAACGAGCGCTCCATCCGCAACGCACTGACCTGCGATATGGCGCTGGGCTGCTCCACCAACACCGTTCTCCACCTGCTGGCCATCGCCTACGAGGCCGGTGTGCCCATCGATCTGAAGCTTTTCAATGAGATCAGCGCCAAGACCCCGAACCTCTGCCATCTGGCCCCCGCAGGCCCCACCCACATGCCCGACCTCTACGCCGCCGGCGGCATCCCCGCCGTGCAGGCAGAGCTGGCCAAGAAGGGCCTGCTGGACTTGGACGTGCCCACCGTCACCGGCAAGACCCTTGGCGAGAACATCAAGGGTGCCCATATCCTGAACGAAAAGGCCATCCGTCCCATCGAGAACCCCTACTCTGAGAACGGCGGTCTGCAGATCCTGTGGGGCAACATTGCCCCGGATGGCTGTGTGGTCAAGCGCAGTGCCGTGGCCCCGGAGATGCAGAAGCACGCAGGCCCGGCGCGGGTGTTCAACAGCGAGGAGGAAGCCATCGCCGCCATCTACGCGGGCAAGATCGTCCCGGGCGATGTGGTGGTCATCCGCTACGAAGGCCCCAAGGGCGGCCCCGGTATGCGTGAGATGCTCAACCCCACCTCCGCTCTGGCCGGCATGAAGCTGGACAAGACCGTGGCCCTCATCACCGATGGCCGCTTCTCCGGCGCTTCCCGCGGCGCTGCCATTGGCCACGTCAGCCCGGAGGCCGCTTCCGGCGGCCCCATCGGCCTTGTTGAGGAAGGGGACACCATCCACATCGACATCCCCAACGCCAGCATCACGCTGGAAGTGCCCGATGAGGTGCTGGCCCAGCGCAAGGCAAAGTATGTCGCTCCCGAGCCCAACATCAAGACCGGCTGGCTGAGCCGCTACGCCCGCATGGTCACCAGCGCAAACCTCGGCGCAGTGCTGAAGTAAGGCGCATTTTCTGCAACACCAAAGCATCCCCTGCAGGGCCCGGCCGGGCAATGGCCGGAAAGGCTGCAGGGGATGCTTTTTATTCGGCCCGGGGCGCAAAAAAGCCCCGGGCCGCAGGGCTCCGGGGCAGGGGGTTACTCCGCAATCAACACAGCAAGGGCGTAGGTGCGGCCATTGACGGTTTTGTGAGTGACTGCGATTTTCAGGCGGGTGACAGAGTCGGAGTTATTAAACTGCTCGGGGATGCTGAGCATTATCTTCGATTTGGTCAAATTTGAGGTTTCCATGGACGGGGTTTTGGCATCCGTGACATCCGCCGCAACGAAGGTGACGGCGGAAGTAGCGGAAATGTAGGTTCTCAGGATGTCCGTCAGGGTAGCTTTGACGGTCTTATCGTTGACCATCTGGTTTTCGTTAAGGACATCACACCCATCGGCCTCACTATAGGTGATCCAGTTTTCATCGAACAGGGGGGCAATATTACGGCTGAGCTCGGGAACCTGGTAGCTGACGGAGATATTATTTTCATTAGCGAATAACGACTTTGCGTACTCTGCCAAACCTTCAGCCACGGTACGGTTCAGAGACGTTGCTTTGCCGCATCCGGTGAGCAGGGCCAGAGCCATGACGCCTGCAAGGATGAGCGCAAGGATCTTTTTGACGGGTTTCATATAGAAGTCCTCCTTATCCAGTGTTGAACAAAATGTTCCGCCGCCCGCAGGCAGAGGTTTGAAATATTATACCCCCCCCCCTACTATTATTTCAAGGGCTTTTTACAAAATCATCGTTTTGCCTAAGATAATTGGATAAAACCGGGGAATTTGACGGGGTTACACGCCGGAGGTCGGGAAAAGCACAACAAGAAGCCCCCTCCCGGAGAACACCGGGAGGGGGCTTTTTGGCGAGTCCAAATGGAATCTTTGCATTTCCGCTTTCAGTATATGCGAAATTCGAAAAAAGTCAAGCTTACCGCAGGAAAATTACATTTTACGCCCCAAGCTGAAACTCAAATGTATAACCATCCTCGCCGTAGTGCTCATTGCCTACCCAGAGAACGGACTGATCAGTCAGATCGTAGACTACGCTGTGGACGGTGTTGCTGTTGGAGTCGTCGTTGTTCCAGGTGCGGCGGCCCACCGAGGCCAGCAGGTCCATGGCAGCGTTCTTGTCGGCCACAACGCCGTTGGTCTGGCGCAGGGCAGCCGCAAGGTGCTCGTAGCGGTCGAGGCCCTTCATCTCGACGGTAGTGCCGTCGTAGTAGCCGGGGGTCTTGATGAAGTTGGTCACCACCTGCCAGTCGGAGGAATCGGAGAGGGCGTCGGTGTCGTTCCAGAGGACGTTCAGCTGACGCTGAGAGCCGTCGGCGTCGTGGTCGGCATCAGCACCCACCCACTCGAGGATGGCGCTGCGGCCGGTGGAGTCGGCCACCATGTAGTGGAAGCAGCTGCTTGCCGAGTCGTGAAGGTCGTACTGCTCAGCCAGCGCCACGGCGTCCTCCACCGAGTCGGCGTAGTCGAGGATGAGCCGGAGCAGGGTGGTGGAGGTGAGGTCGGGCTTGTCGGTCTGGGTGTCGGTGGGGGTGCCTTTGCCCTCGCCCTGATAGGACATGAAGATGCCGCAGGCCACACCGGCGTCGTTGACGCCGTCCAGCGGCACATAGGGGGCCGCGAGGGTCAGGATCTTCTGGCCGAGGCTCTCTACGTCCTTGTCCTTGTCGAGGCCGAGGAAGCTCAGGTCGATGGTGGAGTAGGAGGCGTGACGACCCTTACCGGGGTTCGTGTAGACGATGGCGGTGTTGGTGGCCGAGAAGTCGTAGTTGCGGCCAAAGACCCGGTCGCCGCTCTGGGTGTCTGCGGTAAAGGCCGAGCAGGCGATGGTGCTGGTCTTGATGTTCATGGGGATGATGCCTTTGGTGATGCTCTGGGTGATGAAGGAGATGAGCTCAGAGTCAGTGGATGCGCCGCCCTGGGCCAGGAAATCGTCGAAGTAGTAGCCGCCCGAGACGTTGAGCTGGTAAACTGCACCGTCACGGTGGGCTTCGTCGCGGTCGGAGAGCTTTTTGAGGGACGAGAGGGTGGCCAGCTCGTTGTGCCAGAGGGCGAACACGGCAACGGCCAGTGCGATGACCAGCGCCGCCAGCACGCAGGCGAGGCGCTTGAGGACTTTGGAGAGAGAAGTATGCTTCATGGGACCTCCTGAAAAAGTCAAAAGAATATAGATAAAATACTTGAATATTCTATCACGACTTCTGTCGTGTTACAAGACTTTTGGAGATCTGGCCGGAAAATAAAAACAGGCGCTGAACGACAGCGCCTGTTCTGAGAGAGACTTAACCAAACAGTTTTTTCGTATTGTGCATATACACCGACAGCACCAGCCCCACGCAGATATACAGCATGAGCACCGAGCTGCCGCCCGCCGAGTAGAAGGGCAGGGTGACGCCGATGACCGGCAGGAGGCGGAGGTTCATGCCGACATTGACGAATATCTGGGCCATGAACGCGCCGCCGATGCCTGCGCAGATGAAGGAGCCCAGCATATCCTCGCTGCACGCTCCGGTGGCGAAGGTCTTGATGATGATGGCCAGCAGCACGCCCAGCACCACGCAGCAGCCCACGAAGCCTGCCGCGTTGCCGATCCAGCTGAAGATGAAGTCATTGTGGGCGTTGGGGACGCTGTAGTAGCGGCCGCCGAAGAAGCCGTTGCCGAAGATGCCGCCCGAGCCGATGGCGATCTCGCCCCGCTGCTGCTGGTAGACAATGTTTTTCCAGATCGTCTCGCTGGGCGCCCAGCCCGTCTCGTTGTTGGGGTCGATGACCGCAAGGATGCGGTACCACTGGTAGCCCTTGCCGATCTTGTCGCTGAAGAAGGCGAAGGCTACCGCTGCCGCCGCTGCGAGGGCAGCGAAGGCCCCGATGATATACTTCCAGCTCAGCCCGGCGGCAAAGAGCATACAGCAGCCGATGATGCCGTAGATGATGGCCGTGCCGTCGTCACCCTGGATATGGATGATGCCGATCGGCACGAAGAGATGGAGCAGCAGCTTGCCCAGCTCTTTCGGCTCGTTGAGGCGGCTGCGGACATTGTTCAGATGCATGGCGAAGGTGAGGATGAAGCTTATCTTTGCCAGCTCGGTAGGCTGGAAGGTGAAGCCGCCCAGCTTGTACCAGGAATAGTTGTCGGTGTCGCCCGCGTTGTAGCCGATGGTCAGCGGGCCGATGGTCACATTGCGGATGACCAGCGTGGGCAGCACGAGGCCCCATGTGAGCACCACATGGACGGGCCAGACATTGACGAGGCTGCGGTAGTCGATGTTGGACAGAAGGATGGCCACCAGGATGCCGATGGCCGCTGCACCCGCCTGCACCACGGCCCGGCGGTAGTCGCCGATGCCGGTGATCTGGCCGGTGAGCTCATCCACGGCAAAGCCGCTGCCCTGCTTCGCCGCCCATGACGACAGCGCCAGCACCGCCATCGCGCTGCTGAACAGGCAGAGCAGCAGGTACATCTTGTCTGTCCGTTTCCAATATCGCTGAATGCTTTCCAAAAAAGCACCACCTTTCTGTATCCTTGGGAAGCCGTTTTCTGAGCGCTGCACTCCGCTTACGAAAACAGCTTCCTCGAAACCCCGCCTCACAGCCGGGCATGATCCCCCAATATACCTTATTATACAGCAGGGGAGAGAGGCGCGCAAGATGGCCGGTTGTGACAGCTTTGCAAAATCGGCGCAGAACGCTTGACAAAGGCCGATATGCCCTCTAAAATGAAACGTACCGGGGCGGTAAATGGCTGGTCCCCGGCGTTCTTGGAGGAACAGTTTTTACATGAAGGAACAACGCCATCGAATTTTGTGCGCGGTCTGCGCACTGGCACTGGTGCTGACGGCTGTGCTGGCTCCCGCCGCATGGGCGGCAGACGGAGCGGGCGAGGTGCAGGATACGGCAAAATCTACCCTCACCACGGACGATGCCGCCGAGATGCAGCAGGCAGACGCCGCTGTGACGGCCCTGACCGGCAGCGACGAATATGAGCAGATGTCCCGGGAAGAACGGCTCACCGCGGCCCTTGCGGAGCTGGACGAGCTGGCCCGGAAGGGTCTGGTGCGCCGGGACTCCATCCGCACCGACGAGGAGAACGGGATCGTCAGCTTTACCTACCGCTGCGGCGTGCTGGGCGGCATCCTGCTCACTCTGCCCGACGAGCTGGACGAGATGACCTTTGACGCCGGAGACAACGGCCTGCGCGCCCCGAGGAACATTGCTCCATGCACTCCCCGCACCGCCGAGATGCCCCTGACCGACGATGTCCGGCAGGCTGCGGAGGCCCGGCAGTACCGGGAGAACGCTCTGCCTGAGACGATCGGCCGTGCCGCTATTTATTATGCCTTCGATAATACGGTGAACAGCTCCCGCTTTCCGTATTATTCCTATATGCAGGGCTTCTGGGAAGGCATGGGCCTGCGCACGACAATGAACACCCGGGTGACCCTGTCGGACCTGCGCCGGATGAACAAATACGATCTGTGCATCCTGAGCGCCCACGGCGCCTACTATACTTACAGCTACGGTACGTTCCGGAAGCACACCCGGACCGAGCCCATCATCCTGCTGACAGAAGCGTCCACGCTGTACAAAGACATCATCTACGGCTTTGACCTGCTGGCTCACCGCATCATCAAGCTCAACGGCCTTTACTGTGTCACGGCGGATTTCTTCCGCAATGCGTACCGCTCGGGCCAGCTCAGCAATACCATCATCTACTCCGAGACCTGTGAGTTCCTGGGCGTCACGAACAGCGTGGATGAGTCGATGGCCGAAGCGCTGCTGGCGGGCGGCGCACGGACTGTGCTGGGCTATGTGAACAACGTCTACACGGTCTACTCCCGCAGTATGCTCTGGGACACCGTCAACCATCTTGCGATGGGACAGACCATCGGCAGGGCGCTGGCCCATGCGAAGGATACCTACGGCGAGAACGACATCATCTGGTATACGGAGCAGGGCGGACGCCGCCCCCACGCCGCAGCAGCGTATCTGGTGCTCTACGGTGACGAGAACGCCCGGCTGAATGTGCCGGAAAACTTCTCGCTCGAGGAACGCGCGGAGGCTGCGGAAGATATGCTGGCCGATGTGCTCGAAAGCGCGGCCTGAGCGTTGCACTTTTGACAGAAATAGTTTATACTAAGGGACGGCAGAACAGGACGGCAGGACTCTGCCGTCCCTTTTTTATAGAAACGCATATGAGGTAGGATACCCATGTCTGAATTTATCACCCACTCCCGCGAGGAGACGGTGGCACTGGGGGCGCAGGTGGCGCAGCATCTTGCGCCCGGGGCGCTCATCGCCTTTACCGGCGGGCTTGGCGCGGGCAAGACGGCCTTCTGCGAGGGCATTGCCAGAGGTCTCGGCTGCACCGACCCGGTCAGCAGCCCGACCTTCGCCATCGTGAACTATTACCGCGGGCCGCGGCCCTTCGCGCACTTTGATCTATACCGCATCTCCACGGAGAACGATTTGTGCGCGGCAGGGTTCTACGACTATCTGGATGAGGGCGCTGTGGTGGCGGCAGAGTGGAGCGAGAACTTCGCTGACCTGCTGGCGCTGGAAGACCCCATCCACATCAACATCGAGCGGGTGGACGACACCACCCGCCGCATCACCATCGAGGGGGTGGAAGTATGAATATCTTAGCCGTGGATACGGCGGGCAAGACCGTGGGCGTGGCCCTGCTGCAGGACGACCGCCTGCTCTACGAGTGCTATCTCGACGCGGGCATGACCCACAGCGAGACCCTGATGCCCCTCATCGACAACTGTCTCAAGTTCTGCGGCATGGGCTGCAGGGACATCGACCTCTACGGCGTCAATGCCGGCCCCGGCAGCTTTACCGGCCTGCGCATCGGGCTGGCGGCGGTGAAGGGTCTGGCCTTCCCCCGGGAGACGCTCTGCGCCCCGGTGTCCACGCTGGAAGCGCTGGCGGCGGCCCACACCGGCTGCGGCACCGTGCTCTGTGCGCTGGATGCCCGCCGTGCGCAGGTGTACAGCGCGGCTTTCGACCTTGAGACCCACGAGCGTCTGATGGACGACGATGCCCGTGCCGTGGCTGACCTGGCCGAGTTTGTAGAAAATTGCAAAAAGCCTCTGTTTTTTGTTGGTGATGGCGCAGCTCTGTGCTATAATAAATATGGCAATGTCCCGGGCGTGCTCTGTGTACCGCCGGCTCTCCGCAATGGCCGTGCCGCTGCGGTGGCCTATGTGGCAAAGCAGATGGCTCAGCGGGGCGAAGCCGTCCTGCCCGAGGCTCTGCTGCCGGATTATCACCGGCTGAGTCAGGCCGAGCGGGAGCGGGCCGAGCGTCTGGCCGCAGAAGCTGCCCGTACCGAAATACCGGAAGATACTGCAAAGGGAAAGGATCAACACCAATGACGAAACCCATCGCACTTGCCGCCGACCACGGCGGATTTGAACTGAAAGAGGCTGTCAAGGCACATCTGGAAGAGCTTGGTCTGGAGTATATCGACTTTGGCACCCACAGCACCGACAGCGTGGACTACCCCGATATGGCTGTGCCCGCTTGTGACGCAGTGGTGAGCGGCCAGTGCGAGAAGGCACTGCTGTTCTGCGGCACCGGTGTGGGCATCAGCATGGCCGCAAACAAGGTCAAGGGCATCCGTGCCTGCTGCTGCTCTGACAGCTTCAGCTGCGAGTATACCCGCCGCCACAACGACGCCAACGCCCTGTGCATGGGCGGCCGTGTAGTGGGTGCAGGCCTTGCCTGCCAGCTGGTGGACATCTTCCTGAACACCGAGTTTGAGGGCGGCCGCCATCAGCGCCGCATCGACAAGCTGACCGCACTGGAAAACCGCTGATTGAAATTTTTGTAATTTCACAGAGAAGCCTGCACTGCAAGCTTCTCTGTGAAAAAAAGCTATTTGTGCGCCCACCGGGCGGGCAAGACCACAGATCAGTACCCGATAGAATGTTCTATATAAATTAAGGAGCGTGTTTTTATGACCCCGATGATCGTTGAACATCCGCTGCTGCAGCACAAGATCAGCCTGCTGCGCAACAAACAGACCGGCACCAAGGAGTTCCGTGACCTCGTGGGTGAGATCGCCACTCTGCTGTGCTATGAGGCTACCCGTGACCTGCCTCTGGAAGAGGTGGAGATCGAGACTCCCATCACCATGGCAAAGACCAAGGTGCTGGCAGGCCGCAAGCTGGCTCTGGTGCCGATCCTCCGCGCCGGCATGGGTATGCTGGATGGTATGCTGACCCTGCTGCCCGCCGCTAAGGTCGGCTTCATCGGCCTGTACCGCGACGAGACCACCCTGCAGCCCGTGGAGTACTTCTGCAAGCTGCCGCAGGACATCGCCGAGCGCGACGTTCTGGTGCTTGACCCGATGCTGGCTACCGGCGGCAGCGCCATCGACGCCATCACCCAGATCAAGAAGCACGGCGCAAAGCGCATCAAGTTCATCGGCCTCATCGCTGCTCCGGAAGGCATCAAGGCCCTGCACGAGGCACATCCCGATGTGGACATCTACCTCGGCGCACAGGACGACCACCTGAACGAGAACGGCTACATCGTCCCCGGCCTGGGTGACGCAGGCGACCGTATCTACGGCACCAAGTAAATCTCTGTATAACGGAAAAGTGCCTGTCTCTTATACACATCTGACGCTGCCGACGAAGCTAGAAGTGTAGATC
>ENA-OYZB01000660-OYZB01000660.1-human-gut-metagenome-genome-assembly--contig:-NODE-660-length-14040-cov-4.939221_pt1 | contig 14040 bp, 7 predicted proteins | sample MGYA00243258_ERZ653467 | MGnify/ENA primary metagenome ERZ653467 (study PRJEB26926, sample SAMN06165011) | human gut metagenome | biome: ENVO:00009003; feature: ENVO:2100002; material: ENVO:00002003... | reverse complement strand
AGAGACAGCTATATTTTCTTATAAACCGCCTTTGAACCGATTCCTTTTGATTTTAGTAATTTTTTATAAGCATTTAATTTACTCTTCGGAACCTTCACAACAGCCTTTGCATAAATACCTGAAAATGCTTTCTTTCCTACAGTTTTTGCAGTAAGTTTCTTTGTTTTTATCGTAATAGTTTTCAGTTTCTTATCACCACAAAATGCCTGTATACCAATTTTCTTTACTTTTTCCGGAATTACAACTGCTGTAAGTGCCGTACATCCAGAAAATGCCTGATTTTCAATAGTGGTTGCATTTTTTCCAATAGAAAGTTTTTTCAGTTTTGTACATCCCTTAAATGCATATTTCCCAATCGTCACAACATTATTTCCTATTGTTACTTTCTGGATCTTTCTGTTATTCTTGAATGCACTGTCTGCTACAGCCGTCACTGTATACATTACTCCGGCTTTTTCAACTTTCTGCGGAATAGTGATAGATGTTGCTTTCGTATTTGTCGTTTTTACATACTCAACAGATGGTTTCTTGGAATCAGCACTTGTTACACGATATTTCGCCCTGGTTTTCTGATCCGTAAATGTAGCTCCCTTCTTTAAAACCTTATTATCAGTATCTTCTTTCTCCGAATTATCTTTTTCAGTGTCTTTTTCCTCTGTATCTGTCTTTTCTGTATCTGTCTTTTCTGTATTTTCCTTTCTGATAACAAAACTGATCGTTCTGTTTCCAGTATAATTACCGATTCCATCAACTTTTATCTTCGCAGTTCCGGCATTGATGTTATTGCTGTACGTCAGATGGTAATCCACTTCTTCCGATAATGTTACCTTACCATTTTTTACTTTCACTTCCGGATAAATTTCCGCGCCACTGTAAATCTGGTCTGAAATTGCTCCTATGGTCAACTGTGAGATATTATATGGATCGATCGTAAACTGTTTTTCAACCACACCACTATACTGATCTTTTCCTGTTACATATATGGTTGCCGTTCCCGCATCTACATTATTGTTATAATAAACACTGTAATCCGTCCCCTCTGCAAGTTCCACATTATCGTGAATGACTGTAACTTCCGGTTTGATTGCTTTTCCGGTGTATGTCAGTTTGGACTGCTTTAAGATAACATCCTCTTCCTGCAATTCCTCCCTGCTTTCAGGATCTTTTTCTGTAACAATAACGATCAGGTCTTTTTTATAAACTCCATCCTCCGACGTATAGGAAACTGTTGTCTGACCTTCTGCAATTCCCTTGATCAATCCGTTCTGATCTACCGTAGCAATTATCTGGTCTGCGCTGCTCCATGTAAATTTCTGCGTCAGATTTCCAGTCGTATATACATCTTCTTTATAGGTTTTTCCTTTTTCCACGGCAATCGCTGTGTCATTCAGTTCTACGGATGGTTCTGCAACAACAACCGCACAATCCACATAGCAGTTTCCTGTATAGGAATATCCCCTCAGATAAGCCGTTCCGTATTCCTTTGCCGTTACCGTACCATCCTCATCTACGGATGCAACATCGGAATCCGAGGATGTCCAGTTAATATCCTGATGTGTTGCATTATACGGTTCAACCTGTGCTTCAATTTCAGTCTGCTCATTCGGAGCAACAAAATAAACACTGTTATCAAGTTTAATGCCGGTTACTTCCACCTCATCCGAAGTTACATTTACCGTACAGTAATCCGCATATTTGTAATCCGATGTGATTGCAAAAATCTGGGTACTTCCCACACCATTTGCACTCATCTTTCCATTTTCATCCACACTTACTACATCTTCATTCAGAGAATACAGTTCTACTTCATTTTGCCCGTCACTCCGGTATAAAGTGTATTCAAACTGCTCCGTATTTCCCGCTAAAAGATTCCAGGTACTCCGTTTAATTTTTAAAATACCATCTGTATCTTCCGTCTCCGAAATCAGATATACTGCCTTTTGTACAGAACTGCTGTTTTTATTACCTGCACATGCAATTGCCTGTAAAACAGTATTTTTCTCGATTGGAATCTCCTCTGTGTACAATGTACTGTACTGATTTGGCACCGTACCGTCCGTCGTGTAATGAATCTCTGCCCCGTTCTCTGCAGAAAGTTTTACACGGAATGTGCCGTCATACGCTCCTGATGCAACCGATATCGTCGGCATTTCTGCTGTCTCAAGATAAATATAATTCGGATACAGCTCCAGATCACTCTTGACACAGGTATAATCTGCACTGCTCCAGCCAACAAAACTCATTCCCTCTTTCTGTGATACCTGAGGTGCTGATGCCTGCCTGCCATATGCTACTTCCTGTGTGCTTAGGCACTGCCCATCATAATCATAAAATTTTACGGTATAGGTTTTTACTTTATACTCTGCTGTCAGGATCATATTACCGGTAACTGTTGTCGGCATCGCTCCACTGTCATCCATCCAGCCTGACAGTTCATATCCTTCCACCTCTCCTAAAGATGGAACCACAAGTTCATCACCTTCGTAATAATCTGCAATTTCAAAATTCTTTCTGCTCCAGTCTACCCAGACCACTGTGTACTGATTTTTCTCGTACTGTGCTGTCAGCGTTATATTGTCATGAATATTGGTTGTTCCTGTATCCCATCCGGTAAAATGGTACTGCACCCTCGTCGGATTCTCCGGCAGAACTGCAGTTTCACCCTCTGTTACCTGCTGGGTAGAAAGAATCGTTCCATCCCAGTCTGCAAAATTAACTGTATAGACAGGAAGTGGTGCTTTGATCGTATCCAGATAAACTGGCTCTGATGTTCCCTCTATTGCAAGATCGATCGTGAAATCTCCTGTTTTTGCAGAAACTTCTTCTCTGGTCTTGAATGTAAAACTGTAAGAACCATCACTTCCAATGGTAGTCTGTCCGACGTATTCATTGTTATAATCCGCAGCCTCTTCATTTTTATATACCAGCAGTGTTGCCTGCTTGCCGGAGAATTCTGATGCAACTTTTCCTTTTACCGTACGCACCGTACCGGTATTATCTTCTTCACCTTCTACTTTTGCCTTGTAACGGTAAACCGTTCTTGTTTCCACCTGCCTGGAATCGGAATTTGAAACTGCTCCTGTCTGCCATCCTGACCAGTTCCCCCATTTATAATAGTAATAGGTATAATTTTTCCCACGGTCTCTGTAACGCCATTCTGTGTGGGAAGTTGCAGGAACATTGGACGTGCTTTCTAAGAACCATACCTCATTATCAAAATTAACACCTCGTCCACCATTGTTATTATTGAGTCTGTATGCGGCATGTCCATTGTAAGAAGTATAATAATACATTGCCGGTGCTGATCCATCTGCCTGACTAAATGTATATTTTGTTCCTCCCATACTTGATGAATAAGTATAATAATATGCTCTCGCACTGCTGTTATAATAACGGTAATAATAGTAATTATTGACACTGTACGCATTGGAATCCGTCACACTTCTTGTCTCTACCTGTCTGCTGTCGGATGACGAATAGCTGTTTCTTGACCAACTGCTCCAGTTTCCATAGTTTCCCCATGCCCATGTCGTATTATATTTTGTCCATCCATTTAAGGAAGATGCCGTACTTGTCGTTGTCTGTTTATCTCTGTACCGGTATTCAGTCCGGCTCTCTACCGTATAAGAACTATCTGGTTTTGTGGTTGACCAGTTGCTCCACTCTTTTGTCGCAGCAACATTCTTGCTGGCAGAGATCGGTATTCCGGTTGAAAATTTATCCACGATCACAATATCAACGCTTGCTGCCGCACCCTCATACGGGATAAAAATTTCCTGATTTGACTTGGTTGCCCCTTTTGCCATAGTAAATGCACTTGATTCTGTCGTTGCAACCAGTTTTCCTCCTGATGTCTTTAAAGATGCGATTGCTCTTCCGGATGTCTTTGCATTCGGATAATTCGTCATGTTATAGGTAAGTGTATATCCGCCATCCCCATAAATGCAGCTTACCGGAGTCACAACGATTGGAAGTTTCTCATTCGCCCATCCAAAACTTGCCTTGATAACAGCATTTGCCTTCACATTCTGGTAGTCATTACTGCTCCAGCCCATAAATGTATATCCGACTTTGTCAGTTGTTGGATTTTCCGGTGGTGTCGCAGATTCAAGATATTTTACTTTTTCTTCTTTTAATACTGCACCATCCTCATTTTGAAACGATATTTTATAGGTATTGATCGTGTATTTTGCAGTTACTTTAACATTACCTGTAACATTGCGGTAATTTGAATCCCACCCCTGGAACGTGTATCCTTCACGTTTTGGTGCCACCGGCGGTGTTGCATCATGACCATAAGCAACCTGCTCCGTCTTTAACAGTTCCTCTCCATTCTCCGTATTCTGCACAAAAGAGACTGTGGAAAGTGCATGTGCCGTCAAAGTCTTTGCCAGCACTGCTGTTTCACTGTTTTTTGTTCCTTTTGCGTATGCTGTTATCTGATAGTTTCCTGCATTTGGCAGAATCAGTGAAACAGACGCCGCATTTTTATCCTGAATGTCAACGGTTCTGCTGTAACTGTTTCCATCGGTTCCTTTCACGATCACAGTATATCCGTTTACTGCTGCAGAATCTGCCTGCCAGCTTACATTTACGATCTCTCCTGCCGCAACATCTGTCTTATCCACAGACAATGACGGCTTCTTCGGAACTACATCGCCCCGTGTTTTTACCCCATAATCCGGTGAATAAAAAAGTCCCTCTTCCGTCTGGATATAAAATTTATAGTAATACTGTGTTCCCGGTGTCAGAGTCATGCCAAAGTCCGTATCTGTTCCCTGCCAGATATAGCTTGATCTGGTACGTGAACCCACACCATATGCACTCTGTCCCTCATCCCTGTGATTGATCTCATTCTTGTTTGCATCTAAAAGCATCATTCCAAGACGCAGGATTTTCTTACCGTTTGGGTTTTTAAAAACTGCACGTCGTCCGAAACTCGTCTCGGTCGTGTAGACCTGCTGTGCGGTACCGGACTGCTCGGAGATCGATGGGGATTCGGATTTGACGGATGCGCCGCCCTGATAGTTTGGGCGGAGATAAAACCACTGCTCACCATCAACCTTATATTTTGATTCACATACTCTCACTCTAAAATCTTTTTTTCCCAAATAATCTGTATTTCCAGCTACACATTGTGAACTATTGATCATAATTCCAACATGATAAAATGAAGCTCCTTTATTACTTGTCCAAAAACAAATATCCCCTCTTTGTGGTGAACTAACCACTCTGGTGCCTCTCGATATCATTGTATTATACATAGTAGTACAACTATCTGTGTACGTTATTACATTACTTGGTATTCCTGCCTGTTCTGCACACCACCATACAAAATGCGCACACCAAGATACCTGTCCTGCACCATGGGTATATTGGGGTCTATATCCATTTCCGACTTCCTGTTCTGCCACACTTACCAAATCATTCGCAGTTCCCGCCGCATACACTTCCGTCGTCATCACGCCTTCCATGCCCGGTATTCCATCAAAAACACCAAGCACCATCGCAATGCAAAGAAACAGTGCCGCAGTTCCTTTCCATTTTATTTTCCATTTTCTCATGCAAATCTCCTCCTTTGATCTTTATCATTTTCCAGTCTGTTATCATTTCTGTCATTTTTTATTTTAGCATGTCAAAATAGCAACTTCAATAATAAAGATAGCAAAGTAACATTTTTCACGCGGATTTTCAGATTCTTTTATATACTTTACTTCTATGAGAATGAATTATTCGACAAATGGATGAAATGCTTTTTCCGGCAGATGTGCGTTGCCCGGCGGATGGTGGTTCACAACTTAGTGGCTGGCAAATTACATCCAGCCGGGAACTATTTTGTGACTTTGGGAGAAAATTAGGCAATCTTAGACTGCCTGTTCGTAACACAGTGTTGTGCTGCCATGGACGGCAGCACAAGTCTTAATTCCCCCGGATGGGGCATTTAAGACGCACACGTCACTATGCCACAACCTAAATAAGGCAGCCTTAGATTGCCTTATTTTCGTACAACGGAACAAAACAGTCCCGGCTGGATGTAATTTGCCATCAAAAAACTACGAACCACCATCCGCCGGGCAACACAAACCAATATTCGTCAGGAAATGCATAATAAGATAAAAGAAACAGAAACGGAGAACATCTATGAACAGTATCGGGGAACGTATTGTATTTTTACGTGAAGAACGCGACATGAGCCAGAAACATCTTGCTTACACGATCGGTATCGCCCCGACTACCCTATCCCGATATGAAAACAACCTTTATGAACCAAAGGCAGAAATTTTAAACCGGCTCGCAAAAGCCCTTGATACCACTTCTGACTTTCTGATCGGACTTACCGATATTTATGAGAAACCAGCAGATGCCAGAAAGCGCAAATCAGAACTCACTGCCGATGAACAGCGTCTCTTAAGTTATTACCGTAAATTAACCGACCTGAATCAGGCTCGTTTAAAGGAACGCGCCGAGACGCTGCTTGATCTGCAGGAGAAAAAATGATTTTTATTTTCCACAGCACTTTTTATATTTTTTCCCACTTCCACATGGGCACGGATCATTCCGGCCTATTTTCTTACTTTCCCGCTGATATGGCATATCCATTTCAATACCGGCAAACGGATCCCATTCTTCTACCCGATTCATATAATAATCACTGATTCCTGCTACCTGTTCTCCGACCATATCGATCAGTGCTTCTACGCTCTCGTCCTCTGTCCGGTCCGCAATTGCAGCAAACATGGTGTTTGCTTTATTATATTTTCCAGTACCCATATAGGACAAAGCCGTAAGACATTCTAATTCAGCATTTTCTACGGAAAGTCCCTTCCGGATCTTTTCTAATGCTTTTGGTCTGTCCGACTCTCTGTTTTCATAAAAAGCCCTGTATATTTCTTCCTGTATTTTTACAGGCATATCTTTTAATGATGTGTCCTGCGTGATCTCCTCTCGTTCTATATCTGCCGCAAAAACGTCTGTTTCAAATGCATTTTTCCCAGTGATTTTCTCATACTCCATCCTGGAATATCCATGAAGCATTGGGAGTCCAAGTGTCATGATACCTTCAAGCACAACCTGCCAGATATTTATCCAGTCATACATAAGAACTTTTTTTCCAGTCTCTTTCTCACACAGTAAGATTGTATCAAATATTTCATCTGCACTGCATCCACTGACTGTTTCATTAAAAATGAGTTCTATTATATCCGAAACATCATCCTGTGACATATCCAATGTTTCATACAATTCCTGTGCCATAATCTGCCAGCATTGTCCACAATCGGCAATATCTGTAGTAGCAGAAAGAACTTCTTTTTGCGGGAACTTCTTATAAGGAAGATCTATGGCAAACTTTTCCAGTCCCTCGAGAATCCGTTCATTGTCCACATTCATAAGTGCTGCATAACTTTTCCCGGTATCACTTCTGCGCAGCGTCTGAAACTGCTTTCCAAAACTTCCATACCAGTACACATACCGTAGGAAATCTCTCTCTGAGAGGTTCATATTCCACATATTTTCAAAAATTTCATAAAAATCCTTAAGTTCCAGCAGCGTATACATAAACAGGATTTTCATGATTTTCCCGGTAATATCATCAATCTCTTTCCGATACTTTTTCCGGTCTAATGAGGTGATCAGAGCAAACCTCTCTTTAAAATCAATCGCAGGAAACACATATGCTGCCTCTGTTTTTGGCGGAACCTGCACATGTAAAAGTCCCAATACGATACCTTTCATAATTGTATCATAGTCTGCTGTGTATTTTTTATTATCCACATACCCGCTTATTTTCTCAAATTCCCGTATATTATTTTCTGTCAGAATATAAAGATAATACTCCGGGTGCTTTGTCAGTTCTTCATTGATGGCATCCGCTAATATACCCGGATCTTCCTTTTCATAATCATATGAAAGCTGGAGATACTTGCTGTAATCCCTTGTTTCCTGCTCACTCAGTCTGTGAATTAATTCCTTACATGTCCGATGAGGCGGCATTTTACAGATATTTCCTTTCGCCTCTTTATTGCAGAATTCTTTCCATGCAGTTACTTCTTTTCGTATGACGGACTGTTTTTTCGCGGCATCGTCCAGATTTTTCAAAAATTTTTCTGCCTGCTCCCTGAAATATTCATAAAATTCTTTTTTGTTCTCTTTAAAGGCTTCGATACCTTTCATCATCTGCTCATAATCGTCCGGCATATCTGTTTCCTTAAAATGCATTTTTTCAAGATTATGATTGACTGCTTCCATATCGTATTTTTCCGGCTGCATATCTGCATCCCAGTCACCACAGAAATCTTCAATAAAATTGTCTCCCTTTACCTTCAAAATTGCGGCATGATCTGCTGTATATTCCGGCATCTTTTTTTCAAATATCACCTTGTGCTGCCAGTCATCGCCAAAATCATAGGTATAACGAACCCATTTTTCATGCTCTAAAACCGGTCCCACCGGTGTTTTTTTCTCGATCATGAACATACTTTTCACTGCATCTTTTTTACTTTTTACAATTTCAAAACTATTTCCGGGGCTTTCGAAAATATGCAGATGCATATCCTCCCACCCGAAAATCTCCTGAATCACACAATGCAGATCTGCAAAAGACATTTTTTCAGGTACTACAACTCTCCGCCATACCGGTGGGTGAGTATCCATGATCATGATTTTTAAAACAATGCCTGACATTTTTTGATACCTTCGCTTTCGTTTGCTATTTTATATCTGTGACAATTATAACATTTGTCATGCATGTTTTGGAATTTTTTGCTTAATCCCACATATTTTTCCAACCATTTCCTTTTTGTATTTTATTAGACTTTTTGTCGTTCATCAAATATTTCCCCGCTCACTCCATCAGAATCTCCTCCACCGTCACAAACGTATACCCCTCTTTTCCCAGTTCATCAATGATTGCAAATGCTGCTTTTACGGAGGATTCCGACGCATCATGCAGCAGAATGATATCATTTTCTCCGACCTTGTCGATCACTCTTTTTGCGATCACCCCGGAATTGTCCGTCGCCCAGTCTTTCGGATCAACGTCCCACAGCACCTCGATCATTTTTGTCTCATAATCCAGATTGCATTTCCAGCAGCCATACGGTGGTCTTATGTACTCCGGGTATTTCCCGGTGATATCATAGATAGCCGCGTTTGTCTTATCCACCTGCTCGATCGCCGCCGCATCGGAAAGGTTGCTTAAGTTGACATGTTCGTAAGAGTGTGTGCCGATCAGATGACCGCCGTCAGAGATGTCTTTTACAATCTCCGGATATTTTTCAACCTCTTTTCCCAGCAAAAAAAACGTGGCATTTACACCACGTTCTTTTAACCCCGTAAGAAGTTCTTCTGTATAATCCGGATTTGGGCCATCATCTGCTGGTGTCAAGTAAGGACCAAATTTTTTTGAAAAATTTTGATTTTTGGGTTGACAACTAGTAAAACCCAACTTAGAACTTATGTTTTGGTTTCACATATGAAAGCACAAGCATCTTGTCAGTAAACTTCGTAAAAATAGCTTGCTTTTTAAAATTTAATATTCCATATGGAATAATCATAATTAGCCTATAACCCAATTCTAATAATGATACCGCAAGTTCTTCACTTTTTTTATTACTTAAACCTATGGCATTTTTAGATGAAAAAAGAAGAAGCCCTTTTGTCACTTTAGACTTCTTCTTTTTAATCTTACAATAGTTCTTCAAACTCTTCCCGATACTTCCAGACAATCTCTATCCGCTTATCTTCATATACTATGACTTTCTCCACCATCTCCCTCATAAACTCTTCTGTCAATGTTTCGCTCGTTCCATACCTTTTCACAAGATCTGCAACACATCGATAGTTTTTTTCCCTTTCCTCCTGCATATCAATCTGTTCAGAGACTTTCTCTATTTGTCTCCGTACTACTTCCTCCTGCCTGCTTAACTGTTCCTTTTCTTTTAAGAATACATCCTGCTTTACCATGCCTGAACGGAACTGTTCATACAGATTTATTTTTTCAGCAGGAAAACGCTCTAATCTCTGCATCAGTATATTTTCCTGCTTTCTCAACTTCTCCTGCTGCTTCTCAAAGAACTGGGAGAGAGGAATTGTCGCAAACAATCGACAATGTTCCTGCCAGATAGTCCATACAGTCCGCTCAATCTGCTCTTTTTCTATTTGCAGTTCATTGCACTTTGCATTATCCAGCAAATTTCTGCGCTTACATAGATAATAGGGGCTTTTGGTTTTCCGCAGTTCTAACCGATTTCCACAGCATCCGCAAAAGACAATTCCTCGGCGGACAGCAGAACGGTCATAAACCGCTATTTTCCCTTTTCTGATACTGTCATTCGCCTTTTTGAAAAGTTCCCGACTGACAATCGCCTCGTGATGATCCGGTATCACAAGCCATTTTTCTTCCGGCTGTCTTACCTTCTGTTTACAGCCAATTTGGGTACGGACCGCCTTTCGATACACCATATCTCCCTGATATACCCGGTTATGGATAATAGAATGTATCTTGTTACGATTCCATATATCTGCTTTCAAAGTCAAATCTGCTGCCCGGTAGAAAGACAAAACGCACCGTATACATTCCCTTCCTTATCTCAAATGAAAAGCGCTGGGTTGACATCTCTGCTGTTCCGGCAAATTCAAGTACAAAACGTTTTTCTTCTTTTCCATCATCAAAAATCAGATGTATCGTATTGCAGTCGTGCTCTGATTTTCCACAGATAACAATGGTGTCGCAGCCTTTATCCCCAAAATCCATTTCACGATATTCTAATGTTACATTATTTCCAATACCATGCACAGCCTTTTTACATATTTCGTAATTATCGCCGTAAATTCCATCATTTTCCGCTGCGTTCAGCTTTTCATATGCCTTTTGCTTTCTTGCAAATGAGAACCCTTTCAAATGAATCTTCTGATGCAGAACAAAGGAAATCTGCGTTACCCCTGTCACTCTCCGGCAAAGTGCATAGGTTTCCTCCTGGTAAACATTCCAGATGGAAGGTTTGTGATAGCACACCGTTGCCAATAATCCACTCCCTGCCGCCCCTGGTATCCCTTCCCAGATTTCTATCGGGCACTCTGCTCCTTCAAGTTCAAACACTGACAACGTGATACAATCAGAACCAAAATTGCCAAAATCCACCCTCTCATATCCAATGACGGTTCTTCCTTCCCTTGCGGTAGAGACACCGTGTTCGTTTCCATTCCCAACATCCCCCTCCACGTAAGTATAAAGTCCACCCGAAATAAAACCATAGGGGTCTAACCGGCTCTCTCCAAGTCCTTCTGCCCTAAAATCAAGCTGTGAAATCACCTTCACTTTATCCGTATGATTTTTTGTCATACATTTCAGATGAAATTCTCCATCGCTGTACGCCATCACCTCTGCATAAAATTTTCCCATTTTCTGTCCCGTTCTTCCCGAGACCGCCCGCACCTTTGCAATTGGACTTTCAATCCCTGCGTCATTTACAACCCGCCAGATTATTTCGTCCTCCTGCACATTAGCCGCCGCTTCCTCCGGAAGTATAGAAGCCTCCACAAAAACCGTCTGCTTTTCTTCTGAAAGCAGCATTCCTCCCTCACACGTCAGTTCAATTTTCCGCACCCAGCATTCCAAATCCCTGACTTTTTCGTTCCATTGCTCCGGCAACAGGGAAATTCCTCTGATTTTTTTTCCTTCCGCCACCGGAATCTGCATCCATGCTCCGGTTAATCCCTGTGAAGATACCGATACCCGAAGGTTTCCCGCATTCTCACTGATGGCAGCTAAAATCAGCAGTTTCCCGCTAAAAAGCCTTCTGCTGCTTCCTTTGTATTCATCCATATCCGTGCTATCGCCGTTGTCAAGTCCTGTCAGCCACCCGGCTCCCTCCACGGATACCTCAATCCGGTTATTGGCATTTTCTACCGGATGATCCGCTTCATCCACAGCAACAACTGTAAAAAAAGCCATATCGCCCGTTCCTGCAAAAAGTGTACGCTCCGGCTCGTACTGTGTCAGTATCAATCTTACCGGTTCCCCGAATGAGCTGCGGGTCTCCCTTGCAATCTCTTTTAAATTCTCATCGTAGGCTACTGCGGTAATCTCCCCCTTCTCGTACGCAATCCTGTAATCCCCAGTAAGTTTACTTCCTCCTGTATGATTTATTCTCTGCCGCCCCTTTGAAACTCCATTGACCAGAAGTTCTACTACATCTGCATTACTGGCAATCCGTACATCAATGAGCTGTCCCGGATTAAAATCCCAATATGGAAACACATGCACTACAGGTTTTTCTCTGCGGTCAATCCATGCCGCCTGATACAGATAATAAGAATCCTTGGGAAATCCTGCCGTATCAATCTGTCCAAAATAGGAATTTCTGGTATGATATGGTGTCGGCTCTCCAATATAATCAAATCCCGACCACAGATATTGTCCGAGTGAAAATTCACAATCCCGCTCTGTAATAATGCACGTTTCGGAATTTTTTGCTCCCCAGCTTGTAGAGCTGTTTCCAAGCGACGAACACTGTTCATCCTCATCCGCTAACACGGACTGTCTGTAGGGGAAATGATAAATCCCACGGCTTTGCACCGTTGAGGACGTCTCACTTCCATACACATACCAGTCAGGGTGCTTTTTATGATGCTCCTCATAATATTTTTCTCCGTAATTATACCCTGCAAATTTCAGGATGTCTGCACATTTTCTTGCATTCTCCCATGGCATAAAATTAGAACCGATGGTAACCATCGCATGCCCCCTCGGGTCATATCTGCGCACCTCATCATATAAAAGCCTTGTTACCTCCTGTCCTCTTTCACTCACATGGGTATCATAAATCTCATTTCCGATACTCCAGAACAGAATACATGGGTGATTGCGGTCTCTACATATCCAACTCTTTACATCTCTTTGATACCACTCTGGGAAAAAACGCGCATAGTCGTAAGGTGTTTTTGCCCGTTCCCACATATCAAATGCCTCATCCACAATCAAAATTCCCATCTCATCCGCCAAATCCAAAAGCTCAGGTGCTGGCATATTGTGAGCACATCGAATACTGTTTACACCCATCTCCTTTAAAATCAGCATTTTTCTACGCATCGCCATGCGGTGAAATGCCGCGCCAAGCGCACCAAGGTCATGATGCTCACACACTCCGTTCAGTTTTGTATGCACACCATTCAGGAAAAATCCCTTTTCCGTGTCAAATGAAAAACGCCGGAATCCAATCCGCTGGCATACCTCATCCTCCAATTTTTTACCGTCATCCCCCATAAGTTTCAGACTGCACAGATAAAGTGCAGGCTTCTGCAAACTCCAGGGCACTACCTGTGGCAGCTTCAATATGTAGTCAAACATAGTTTCTTTTCCGTATAATGGACAACATTCTTCTGCCACAGGTGTCCCTGATAAATCGGTTACAGAAATCTCCACGCAGTATGTATCAGTACCGCCCTCTGGCTGCCTGTTCCATGCAAGTTCCGCCTCCACTGTAAGCTGCCAGCCATCCTTCTTCTCATCTGTTGTAAGATAAACTCCATCTGTGACAAAATGATTTTCCCCATACTCTGTCAAATATACATTCCGGTAAATTCCTGCACCGCTGTACCATCTGCTGTTTGGTCCCAGAAACCGTACCTGCACTACTATTTCATTTTCGCCTTCGCAAAGAAAATCTGTCATATCAAAATAAAAACTGGAATATCCGTATTTCCATTCTCCGAGAACTTGGCGGTTTAAATACACCGTGCAGTCCATATAAACACCATCAAAATAAATTTCATACTGTTTTCCCGGTTTTTTTTCGCAGAAAAAGCGCTTCCGATACCAGCCTATTCCATCCCGGTACAGCTCATCTGCATGGTAAATCTGCCAGTCATGTGGAAGATTTACCTGCTTAAACGCATTTTCTTTTTCCCACAGGTCTTCTATTTTACTGTCAACACCCAATTCCAAAAAATACCAATCTTCATGAAACAATCTTCTCTTACCCATTTCCCCTCCATTTCAAAAAAACTCCTAAACCATTTGCAGGTTTAAGAGCATTTTTC
>ENA-OYZB01000644-OYZB01000644.1-human-gut-metagenome-genome-assembly--contig:-NODE-644-length-14318-cov-12.330085_pt1 | contig 14318 bp, 10 predicted proteins | sample MGYA00243258_ERZ653467 | MGnify/ENA primary metagenome ERZ653467 (study PRJEB26926, sample SAMN06165011) | human gut metagenome | biome: ENVO:00009003; feature: ENVO:2100002; material: ENVO:00002003... | reverse complement strand
CAGGCAATCTGGAATGAATTTTGGCTAAGTTACTGTGAACGGAGTGAACAGTAACGAAATGGCCGTAGAGGCTGTATAAAATTCAGGCAGGCAGGAAATGATATGGAGGATTAAAATGAAATTAATATCCTTACTGGAAAAGCTGGAATATACATGTCTTCAGGGCAGTACAGACCAGGAAGTAAAAAATGTGATTTATGATTCCCGGAAAGTAGAAGAGGGCTCTCTTTTTATCTGTATCCGCGGTGCAGTGGTGGATGGCCATAAATTTGTGCCGGATGTAGTTGCAAAAGGAGCAAAGGTTCTGATCGTGGAAGAAGCTGTGGAAGCACCGGAAGATGTGACAGTCATTCTTGTGAAAGATACACGATATGCAATGGCGTTTATTTCTGCCGCATATTTCGGATATCCCGCAGAGAAACTGAAAACAATCGGTATCACAGGAACAAAAGGAAAAACAACCACTACGTATATGGTAAAATCTATTCTGGAAAATGCCGGATATAAAGTGGGACTGATCGGAACCATTGAAGCGATCATCGGTGACAAAGTGATTCCTGCAAAGAACACAACACCGGAGTCTTATGTGATTCAGGAATATTTCCATGAGATGGCAGAAGCCGGCTGTGACTGTGTGGTTATGGAAGTTTCCTCCCAGGGACTGATGCTTCACAGAACTCAGGGATTTGTTTTCGATTTTGGTATTTTTACAAATATTGAGCCGGATCATATCGGACCAAATGAACATAAGGATTTTGATGATTATCTCAGATGCAAGTCCTTACTTCTGAAACAGTGCAAGGTAGGAATTGTAAACAGAGATGATGAACATTTCGAGAAGATTATTGAAGGTCATACATGCAGCCTGGAAACTTATGGATTTTCACCGGAAGCAGACCTTCGTGCGGAAGATGCAAAGCTGGTCGGAGGTAAAGGATATCTGGGTATTTCCTACCATCTGAAAGGACTTCTGGATTTTCATGTGGAGATAGATATTCCCGGTAAATTCAGCATCTACAATTCATTGACAGCAATCGCGATCTGCCGTCATTTTAAGGTTTCGGAAGAGAACATTCTCAAAGCCTTAAAAGTAGCTAAGGTAAAAGGCCGTATCGAAATGGTAAAAGTATCCGATGATTTTACTCTGATGATCGATTACGCGCATAATGCCATGGCTCTGGAGAGTCTTCTGACCACTCTGAAAGAATATCATCCTCACAGACTGGTATGTCTGTTTGGATGCGGAGGCAACAGATCGAAGCTTCGCCGCTATGAGATGGGAGAGGTTTCCGGAAAGCTTGCAGACCTTACCATCATTACCTCTGATAATCCACGTGATGAAGAACCACAGGCGATCATCGATGATATCAAGATCGGTATGGCAAAAACCGATGGAAAATATGTAGAGATTCCGGACAGAAAAGAAGCCATCGCCTATGCGATCCATCATGGAGAGCCGGGGGATATTATAGTTCTGGCAGGTAAGGGACATGAGGATTATCAGGAAATTAAAGGAAAGAAATATCCTATGGATGAACGTGTCCTGATCGCAGATATTCTTGCTGGTAAATAGGTAGCGGGTCAAACAGGAATAAGTTCATGATATATGCTGATATAATAATTGATATTTCCAGTGATAAACTGGACCGGAGTTTTCAATATCGTGTACCGGAAAGGCTGGAGAAGAAAATAAAGGCAGGGATGGTGGCAGCCATCCCTTTTGGAAATGCCGGCCGGGTGCGTAAAGGATATGTGATCGGATTGTCAGATAAACCGAAAATTGCTCCCGAAAAAATTAAAGAAATCAGTGAAATCTGCAGTGGAGAAGAGACTACGGAATCCAGACTGATCGCTCTGGCAGCCTGGATGAGAGAAAATTATGGTTCCACCATGATCCAGGCTCTCAGGACAGTACTTCCTATCCAGGAGAAAATCAAGGCAAAAGAGAAAAAATATATATGCCTGGATATTTCCGAAGAGGCGGGAACGCAGTTGCTGAAAGAACTTGAACAAACAAGGTTTAAAGCCAGAACAAGACTTCTGAGGGAACTTCTGGAGAAAAAAAGACTGGATTATACACATGCGGCGAAAGAACTGGGGACAACTTCTGCTGTTGTAAAGAAATTTCAGGAGCAGGGGATTATCCGCATAGAATATGATGAGATAATGAGAACTTCACTGAATACAGGTGATATTTCCGAAGAAAGGCGAATGCCGCTTACAGATGAACAGGAAGCGGCAGTAAAGCAGATACAGAGAGAGTGGAAAAAACCATCGCCGAAGCCTGTACTGATCGAGGGAGTGACAGGGAGCGGGAAAACCCAGGTGTATATAAAGCTGATCGAGCAGACGCTTTCTCAGGGAAAAGAAGCAATCGTGCTGATCCCGGAGATTGCTCTGACATATCAGACGGTACGCAGATTTTATGCCAGATTTGGGGATAAAGTATCAGTCATCAATTCCAGACAGTCTCAGGGAGAACGCTATGATCAGTTTAAACGTGCGAAAAAGGGAGAAGTCCAGGTGATGATCGGTCCCAGATCTGCGCTGTTTACGCCATTTGCCAGTCTGGGACTGATCATTATTGATGAAGAACATGAACCAAGCTATAAAAGTGAAAGCACACCCCGTTATCATGCAAGGGAAACTGCAATCCGGAGAGCTGTTTTAGAACATGCAAATGTGGTAATGGGTTCAGCTACTCCATCAGTGGAAGCCTATAGTAAGGCAATGAATGGGGAATATAGTCTGGTCAGGCTGACAACAAGATATGGAAGCAGACCTCTGCCCCGGGTTTCTATCGTAGACCTGCGTGAGGAATTAAAAGCAGGAAACAGGTCTGTACTGAGCAGAGAACTCCGGCAAAAGATGAAAGGCCGGTTTGAGAAAAAAGAACAGGTAATGCTTTTTCTGAACAGAAGAGGATACGCAGGTTTTGTATCCTGCCGGTCCTGTGGACATGTGATGAAGTGTCCGCATTGTGATGTTTCTCTTTCGGAGCATAATAATGAAAGGCTTTTATGTCATTACTGTGGATATGAGACAGGAAAACCCCGGATATGCCCGGTGTGCGGATCGCCTTATATTGGCGGATTTAAGGCAGGAACACAGCAGATCGAGAAGGTAGTGCGGGAAGATTTTCCAGAAGTCAGGACTCTCAGAATGGATTTTGATACAACAAGAACCAAGGGCAGCTATGAAAAGATCCTTGCAGCTTTTGCTGCTCATGAGGCAGATATACTGATTGGAACACAGATGATCGTTAAGGGGCATGATTTTCCGGATGTCACACTCATGGGAATAGTAGCAGCGGATCTTTCGCTGAATGCAGAGGATTATCGATGTGCGGAACGTACCTTTCAGCTTCTCTGTCAGGCAGTCGGCCGGGGAGGACGGGGGGAAAAACCGGGAGAGGCAGTGATCCAGACCTATCATCCGGATCATTACAGTATTCAGGCGGCGGCAGTGCAGGATTATCAGGCATTCTATGAGGAAGAGATGAGTTACCGTATGCTTCTGGATTATCCGCCTGCGGCACATATGCTGGCAGTTCTGGGTTCAGGTCCGGAAGATGAGAAACTGGTTCAGGCAATGTATTATCTGAAACTTTATATAGAAAGGATATACAGAGAAAATGACCTGCATATCATTGGCCCGGCATATGCGTCAGTTGGAAAAGTTAAGGATATTTACAGACAGGTTATCTATTTAAAACATAAAGATCATAAAACGCTGGTACATATCAAAGACCAGCTGGAGAAATACATAGAGATAAATTCCGGTTTCCGGAAAATATACATACAATTTGATTTCAGTTAATTATGGCAGATTTTTTCAAAATCTCATTACTGAAGTAATCTGCTGCAGAAGGGAAAACCGGAAGGCAGTAATTTCTGAAATCGTGATATAACAATAATCAAGATATCAGGTTAGGGGCAAAATATCTTTTGATTCTAACATCATAATCAAAGAAGAGGAGAATAAAGAAATGGCACTTAGAAAAATCAGATTACAGGGCGACGAAGTACTTGCAAAGGTCAGCAGACCGGTAGAAAAAATGACACCACGTATTCATGATCTGATCGGGGATATGCTTGAAACCATGTATGATGCAATGGGAGTTGGCCTCGCTGCACCACAGGTAGGTATGCTGAAGCGTATTGTTGTGATCGATATAGGAGAGGGTCCTATCGTGCTGATCAATCCTGAAATCCTTGAAACATCAGGCGAACAGACTGGTGATGAAGGATGCTTAAGTGTACCTGGAATGGCTGGTCAGGTAACACGTCCGAACTATGTAAAGGTAAAAGCTCTGGATGAGGATATGAATGAAGTAGAATATGAAGGGGAAGGTCTTCTTGCGCGTGCTTTCTGCCATGAGATCGATCATCTGGACGGACATATGTATACAGAACTGGTAGAAGGAGAACTTCATCAGGTTTCCTATGATGAGGATGAGGAGTGATAATCAAATGAAGATAGTATTTATGGGAACACCGGATTTCGCAGTGCCGTCATTACATGCACTGACAGAAGCCGGATATGCGGTGGCAGCAGTGGTGACTCAGCCTGACAAACCAAAAGGGAGAGGTAAGACATTATTGCCAACACCTGTAAAAGAAGAAGCCGTTATGCACGATATTCCGGTATATCAGCCGGAGAAAGTGAGAAATAACCCTGAATTTCTGGAGATTCTGAAAGAAATCAATCCTGAGATCATAGTTGTTGCTGCATATGGACAGATTATTCCAAAAGAAATCCTGGAGCTTCCGAAATTTGGATGTATCAATATTCATGCGTCTCTTCTTCCGAAATACAGAGGAGCAGCGCCTATCCAGCAGGCTGTGATCGACGGGGAAAAAGTATCAGGTGTAACGATCCAGCAGATGGGAGAAGGTCTTGATACCGGTGATATGATTTCAAAGATAGTGATTCCGATCTCTCCGACAGAAACAGGTGGAAGCCTGTTTGGAAAACTTGCGCAGGCCGGTGCGGATCTGCTGATCAAGACGCTTCCATCTATTGAGCAGGGAACTGCGGAGTTTGAAAAACAGCCGGAGGAGAGTCCTACACCTTATGCGGCTATGATCACCAAACAGATGGGACTGATGGATTTCAGAAAATCTGCAGAAGAACTGGAACGCCTTGTACGCGGCCTGAATCCATGGCCAAGTGCTTATACATTTCTTAATGGAAAAACTCTGAAAGTGTGGAAATGTAAAGTCAGCACTGAGAAAACAGATGCTGTTCCGGGAACAATCTTCCTGGCAGATAAAGAGGGGATCCATACAGCATGTGGAGAAGGAGTGCTGATTCTTACAGAGATACAGCTGGAAGGTAAGAAGCGTATGGAAACAGAAGCCTTTCTCCGGGGATATCACATTGAAAATGGAATTGTTTTTACAGATCATAAGGAGTGATTAGATGTACGGATATTATTATTTTGATCCTACGTATTTACTGCTCGTTATCGGAATGGTGCTGTCTTTACTGGCATCTGCAAAGGTAAAGAGTACGTTTTCTGTTTACAGCAGAGTGCGCAGTGCATCGGGGCTTACAGGTGCCGATGCTGCCAGACGGATTCTTCGTATGTCGGGAATTACGGATGTTACGGTAGTACCCATATCCGGCAGCCTGACAGACCACTATGATCCGGGAAGTAAGAAACTGGCACTTTCCCAGGATGTATATGATAAAACATCTGTGGCTGCGATCGGGGTGGCTGCGCATGAATGTGGACATGCTATTCAGCATGCGACTAACTATGTGCCATTGAATCTTCGCTCTGCGATTGTGCCTGTTGCAAACATCGGTTCCACACTTTCCTGGCCATTGTTTCTGGCAGGACTGATTTTCTCAATCCGTCCACTGCTGACTGTTGGAATCATTTTGTTTACATTTGCGGTTCTTTTTCAGCTTGTAACTCTTCCGGTAGAATTTAATGCATCTTCAAGAGCATTGAAAATGCTTGGAAGTTCAGGAATGCTTGGAGCTGATGAGGTAAAAGGTGCAAGAAAAGTCCTTACAGCAGCGGCACTCACCTATGTTGCAGCACTTGCTTCATCAATTCTGCAGCTTTTAAGACTGATCATACTTGCCGGAGGAAGAGACCGTGACTAATGGAATAAATACAAGAGAACTGATATTGCAGATATTACTGGAAATCGAGGAAGAGGGAAAACACAGCCATATCGCTATCCGCAATGCTCTTTCCAAATATCAGTTCCTTCCAAGACAGGAGAGAGCTTTTATTACCAGAGTCTGCGAAGGAACACTGGAATATCGTATTTTAATAGATTATATTATTGATTCATATTCAAAAGTATCTGTAGATAAAATGAAGCCTGTGATCAGGGAAATCCTGAGAAGTGCAGTTTATCAGATCAGGTTTATGGACAGTGTGCCGGACAGCGCAGTGTGTAATGAAGCGGTGAAGCTGGCACAGAGAAAAGGCTTTTACAGCCTGAAACCTTTTGTAAACGGTGTTCTTCGTACGATTGCCAGAGAGTGGAAAAATCTGAAACTTCCTTCAAGGGAAGAAAATCGGGTCAGATATCTGTCTGTCAGATATTCTATGCCGGAAACACTGGTAAACCGTTGGCTTGAGGATTACGGGGAAGAAAAAACAGAAAAGATCCTTACAGAGTTTCTCACTGAGAAACCGATCACAGTACGATGCAGAACTCATAAATATCCACAGAAAGAGATTTATGAGAGCCTGGTCGATCAGGGAGTGGAAGTGAAACCTGCACCTTATCTTCCCTATGCATATGAAATTTCAAATTATAACCATATTCTTGCACTGGATGCATTTATACAGGGGAAAATCCAGGTGCAGGATGTAAGCTCCATGCTGGTGGCAGAAATTGCAGATCCGCAAAAAGGGGATTATGTGATAGATATGTGCGCAGCACCTGGTGGAAAGAGTCTCCATGTTGCAGATAAAATGGGAGATTACGGAACAGTAGATGCACGCGATATCAGCCAGTACAAAGTGGATATGATCGAAGAGAATATTCACAGAACAGACTGCATTAATGTGCAGGCTCATGTGATGGATGCTACGGTATTTGATGTAGATTCAGAACTCAAGGCAGATGTCGTTCTGGCAGATGTCCCATGTTCCGGATATGGAGTAATTGGAAAGAAGCCGGAGATCAAATACAGGGTGACAGCACAGAAGCAGGAAGAGATTGTAATCCTTCAGAGAACAATCCTTGACAATGCGGCAGAATATGTGAAACCGGGCGGAGTGCTGGTATTTAGTACCTGTACTATCGCAAAGGAAGAGAATGAAGAGAACATGTTGTGGTTTATGAATAATCATCCGTTCAAACTGGAGAGTATTGATCCGTATCTTCCGGAAGAACTGCATTCTGAGACAACAGCTCTGGGTTATCTTCAGCTTCTGCCGGGAGTACACAAAACAGATGGCTTCTTTATTGCAAAATTCAGGAGAAAATAAGTAATGACAGACATTAAGTCAATGACGATCGACGAATTAAAGAAACTGATGACCACTCTGGGAGATAAGCCTTTTCGTGCGAAGCAGATTTACAGCTGGCTGCATGAACACCTTGTTACTTCTTATGATGAGATGACAAATCTTTCCAAAAGCCTGAGGGAAAAACTGAAAGAATATCCTGTCACAGCACTGAAGATGGTAGATGTACAGACATCCCGGATTGATGGTACACAGAAGTATCTGTTCCGTCTCAGTGATGGAAATGTGATAGAGAGTGTTCTCATGCGGTATAAACATGGAAATTCTGTCTGTATTTCTTCTCAGGTGGGATGCCGCATGGGATGCAGATTCTGTGCATCTACCATAGGAGGACTGACCAGATGTCTTCTCCCGTCAGAAATGCTGGATCAGATATACAGGATACAGGCTCTGACAGGAGAAAGAGTTTCCAATGTTGTGGTCATGGGAACGGGGGAACCTCTTGATAATTATGAAAATCTTCTCAGGTTTATACATATCCTGACAGAAGACGGAGGACTTCATATCAGTCAGAGAAACCTGACTGTATCTACCTGTGGGCTGGTTCCGAAGATTTATGACCTTGCAAAAGAAAAGCTTCAGATGACACTTGCACTTTCCCTTCACGCACCTAATGATGTGAAGCGACGGGAACTGATGCCGATCGCAAACAAATACAGCATGGATGAGGTTCTGGAAGCCTGCCGTTATTATTTTAAAGAAACCGGGCGTAGGATCACATTTGAATACAGTCTGGTAGCAGGAGTTAATGACAGCGATGAGGATGCAAGGGAACTTTCCGGCAGAATCAGAGATATGAACTGCCATGTAAATCTGATCCCGGTAAACCCTATTAAGGAACGTTCCTTTGTGCGTTCAACAAGACAGGCTGTGGAGAATTTCAAAATAAAACTTGAAAAATGTGGAATAAATGTTACTATTAGAAGAGAAATGGGCAGTGATATTGATGGTGCCTGTGGACAGTTAAGAAAAAGTTATATGGAAAAAACAGAAAGCGAGAAGTGACATGAGGATATATTCAGCTACTGATGTCGGGCAAAAGCGGAAGATGAACCAGGATTATGTGTTCGCAACTGCTGACCCGGTTGGAAATCTTCCGAATCTGTTTGTTGTTGCAGATGGTATGGGTGGTCATAATGCAGGTGATTATGCATCCTCTCATGCGGTTACATCTATGGTGGAGGAAATCCGGCAGGATGCGGATTTTAATCCGGTAAAGGTAATCCGTCATGCCATTGAATGTGTAAATACCGAGATTCTTGCCCAGGCACAGCAGGATGAGAAACTCAGAGGAATGGGAACAACGATAGTGGCAGCTACTATCGTAGGACATTACGCTTATGTGGCAAATGTAGGTGACAGCAGACTTTATGTGATCGGAGAGAAGATTCAGCAGATAACAAGGGATCACTCACTGGTGCAGGAGATGGTAAGAATGGGAGAACTTGACCCTGAACAGGCAAGGAAGCATCCGAAGAAAAATATCATTACAAGAGCACTTGGAGCAGAGAAAACAGTGGATATTGATTTCTTTGATCTGAAACTGGAACCCGGAGATGTAGTTTTGATGTGTTCGGACGGGCTCAGCAACATGGTTGAGGACAGCCAGCTGAGGGAAATCATTTCTGACACATCTACAGATCTGGATGAAAAAGGCAGGATACTTATAAGAGAAGCAAACCGCAATGGCGGCAAGGATAATATTGCAATTGTATTGGTAGAACCATTCACAGACGAGGTGAAAGCATGTTAAAAACGGGAATGATCATAGCAGAACGCTATGAGATATTAGGAAAAATTGGTACCGGCGGAATGGCGGACGTATACAAGGCAAAAGACCATAAGCTGAATCGGTTTGTTGCTGTAAAAGTTCTTAAGCCGGAATTCAGAGAGGATACGACGTTTATCCGTAAGTTTAAAAGTGAGGCTCAGGCTGCAGCAGTCCTGACACATCCGAATATAGTGAATGTATTTGATGTTGGTGACGATAACGGAGTTTATTACATTGTTATGGAGCTTATTGAGGGAATTACTCTCAAGGAGTACATTTCCAAAAAGGGAAAGCTTTCTGTAAAAGAAGCAACCAGTATTGCAATCCAGGTCTCCATGGGACTGGAAGCTGCACACAGCCATGGGATTGTACATCGTGATGTAAAACCGCAGAATATTATCATTTCCATGGATGGAAAGGTAAAAGTAACAGATTTTGGTATTGCAAGAGCCGCTTCTTCCAATACCATAAGTTCAAATGTAATGGGATCTGTTCATTACAGTTCACCGGAACAGGTCAGAGGCGGATACAGTGATGAGAAGAGTGATATTTATTCACTGGGTATCACAATGTATGAAATGGTTACAGGGAAGGTTCCTTTTGACGGAGATACCACAGTAGCTATTGCTATCAAACATCTTCAGGAAGAGATTGTTCCTCCAAGTATTTATACACCGGAGCTTCCCCACAGTCTGGAGCAGATCATTCTGAAATGTACACAGAAAAGCGTGGATCGCCGTTATCAGAATATGGAGGATGTGATCGCAGATCTGAAGCATTCTCTGATCGATCCACAGGGAGATTTCGTAACGCTGACGTCTGTGGATAACGAAGCAAAAACAGTTGTGATCTCAGATAAGGAGCTTGGCGAGATCAAACATATGCCGAAGCAGATCGCAAAGTCAGAACCTGAGGCTCTGGAAGAAGAAATCAATGAAACAGATTATGATGATGAGCCGGAAGTGAAAAAGCACAGGAAGAAATCAGATAAGCCTGAGAAAAAGAAAAAAAGAGGCGGACATGGGCTGACTATTGTAATGCTTCTGATGGGTGTTGTGATTCTGATAGCAATCATTCTGGTCGCAGGAAAGGCGTCCGGACTTATTGGAAGTAACAATGATACAGACAAAAAAACTGAGGCCCAGGATACATCGGAATCAGATGATGACGGAATGGTAACTGTGCCGAATCTGGTAGGAAAAACAGAGGATGAAGCAAAGAATATCACAAAGGATATGAAACTGGGTATTCAGCCTATGGGCGAGGAGGCTTCAAATCAGGCAAAAGGAACCATTTCTTCACAGGATATTCCAAAGGGAAGTAAAGTAGAGCAGTATACGACCATTAAGTATTATATCAGTAAGGGTGCGCAGAAGATCACAATTCCGGATGTGGATGGACAGACCGGAGTAGACGCACAGCAGACTCTGGAAGATATGGGATTAACTGTTGAGATACAGAAAGAATACAGTGAATTAAATGATGATGGTACTCCGGTTACAGATCCGGGATATGCAGTCTCCACAACTCCGGCAGCCGGAAACTCTGTTTCAGCAGGAGACAGCGTAACACTGCTTGTCAGCCGAGGTGTGGACTATGGAGACAGTGTGGAGGTTCCAAGTGTTGTCGGAATGACAAAGAATGATGCAGTTACTACCTTTGGTAAGTTCCTCAATGTGGAAGTAAAAGAGGAAAAGAATACAGAGGTGGCAGAAGGAGAAGTAATTTCACAGGAACCGGAAGCCGGAAACTGGGAAGATCCGGATAATGTAAATGTTGTGATCACAGTAAGTACCGGAGATCAGGAACCTTCGGCTCAGAGTGACAGCGCAGATACTGCTGCATCATCTGATGCTCCGGCACAGACAGCAGATAACAGTGCGGCGGCAGCAGCCGGGGAAGTATGGAAATGTACACAGACTCTGAATACTCCGTCAGGATATTCCGGAGGTCCGGTTCGTCTGGAACTGATCCAGAATGTAAACGGAACACCGACAGCTTCAGTTGTTCTGGAAGATCAGGTAATCCAGTTCCCGTATGATCTGGATATCACAGGTGCACCTGGTATCAGCGAGGGTACTTTGTATCTGTCTGAACAGATCAGTGGAACTTATCAGGAACTCGGAAATTATTCTATTACATTTGCTAAGGCTGAATGATCCATGCAGGGAAAGATAATAAAAGGAATTGCAGGATTTTATTACATCTATGCAGAAAATGATGAGATTTATGAATGCAAAGCAAAGGGAATATTCAGAAAAGATAAACAGAAACCTCTTGTAGGGGATAATGTGGAGATAGAGGTTTTGGATGAACAGGAGAAGGAAGGCAGTGTGACTGCCATCCTTCCCAGAAAAAATTCATTGATCCGTCCGGCCGTTGCCAATGTGGATCAGGCTTTTGTGATTTTTGCAATGGAGAATCCTAAACCTAATTTTATGCTGCTTGACCGTTTTCTGATCATGATGGAGAAAGAGAATGTTCCGGCAGTCATATGTTTTAACAAGAAAGATCTTGCAAAACAGGAAGAACTGGAGCTTTTATATGAAACCTATAAGAGCTGTGGATATGATGTGATTTTTTCCAGTACTTTTAATGGAGAGGGGCTGGATGAAATACGTGAGATCCTGAAAGGAAAAACAACTGTAGTTGCAGGACCTTCCGGTGTGGGAAAATCTTCAATTACCAATGCACTGCAGGAAAATGTACAGATGGAAACCGGGGAGATAAGTAAGAAGCTGAAACGTGGAAAGCATACCACGCGTCATTCTCAGGTGATACCGGTGGGACATGATACTTATCTGATGGATACACCGGGATTTTCTTCTTTATATCTGACAGATATAGAAGAACAGGAACTTAAGGCGTATTTTCCGGAGTTTCGCAGATATGAAGAACAGTGCAGGTTTCAGGGATGCAGACATATCCATGAACCGGACTGTGGCGTGAAAGCAGCATTGGCAGAGCATAAGATCAGCCAGCTTCGCTATGAAGATTATCTGGGACTTTATAATGAATTAAAAGAGAAAAGGAGATTCTAATTATGTATCAGTTGTGCCCTTCTATTTTATCGGCAGATTTTAACCGTTTGGGCGAACAGATCAAAACCCTGGAAAAAGAGGGGATTGAATGGCTTCATATTGATGTTATGGATGGTGATTTTGTACCGAGTATTTCTTTTGGAATGCCGGTGATAAAGTCTATCCGAAAGGAATCAAAGTTGTTTTTTGATGTACATCTCATGGTTACAGAGCCTGAGAGATATATCAGAGATTTTGTGGAATGTGGGGCAGATTCCATTACAGTACATGCGGAGGCATGTGAAGATCTTGAGAGAACTATTGAACAGATCAGGGAAGCAGGTGTGAAGGTGGGAGTTTCCATCAAACCGGCTACACCTGTAAATGATATAAGTCATATGCTCAGCGATGTGGATATGGTTCTGATCATGACTGTACAGCCGGGATTTGGCGGTCAGAAGTATATGGAAGAATGTACGGAAAAGATCAGGGAAGTACGTGAACTGATCGAGGCCGAGGATCTGGATGTAGATGTTCAGGTTGATGGTGGCATCAATGATGAGACAATGGAGACAGTGCTCACAGCAGGTGCGAATCTGCTGGTAGCAGGTTCTTATGTTTTCAACGATGATCTGGCAAAAAATGTAAAACATGCCAGAGAACGAATGGATGAGATCATAAGAAGGATTGACTGAGGAAGAGCATGATAGATACGATAATTGTAAGCGGGGGCAATATCCACAGTGATTTTGCCCTCGATTTTTTAAAAAAGAATGAAGCCTGTCTAATCGCAGCTGATAAAGGGCTGGAATTCTTTCTGGAGCATCAGCTTTTGCCGGATGCAGTTATTGGAGATTTTGACAGTCTGTCTGAAGATGGAAAAAAATTCCTGGAAATTCATGAAGAAAGAAGTATGGACAGTGAAATTCCCTATGGGGGAATGACTGAGTGGAAATTGCAAAAAGGCTTTGGAAATAAAATAAAAGAAATAAAAGTTATCCGCCTGAGACCGGAAAAAGATGACTCAGATACACAGTCTGCCATGAATTATGCGATCAGGACCGGTGCGAAAAAGATAGTGATCTTTGGTGTGACAGGAAACAGAGTAGATCATCTGATGGCGAATTTCGGACTCCTTGTCCTGGCACAAAACCAGGGGGCAGAAGTAACACTTGTGGATCGGTATAATTATATGAAGCTTATTTCAGACGGAACAGTTCTGAAAAAGTCAGAACAGTTTGGAAAATATGTGTCATTTTTTCCATTTGGAGGAGATGTTACAGGACTGACGCTGGAGGGATTTAAATATTCACTTGACCATTATCGCCTGACAACAGCAGACAGTGGACTGACAGTGAGTAATGAGATTGTCAGTGAAAAGGCAAAAGTTACCTATCAGTCTGGAACATTGCTTATGATCATGTCGCGGGATTAAGCGTGTCGCGGTAATACCGTACTTGCACATAATAAGTGGTTATGCTAGAATAATGAAAGTACAGTAAAAACATCTGAAAATACCGTAAAATCAATACATTTAAAGGAGATATTTAGAGATATGAAATTAGGTATCGTTGTAAATTAGCCCTTTTTCATAAATCTATATACCTCAATAAAAGTCCGTAAAACCGCATGGTTACAAGGTTTTTTGAAATTGCAAGTTCATAAAACTTCATGCAAAATCATATAGTTTCATGCCATTTGGGTGTAGAAATGGGTGTAAAAAGATAGTCAAAAACCGGAGTCCAACGCATTTTATGTACTGATAAATGGGAATACAGATTTCTACGGATAGAACCATATAGCATGATAGAACAGAATTGAAAATATTATAATGTACCGCATAAGGCGGCGTTTCTCACTCCTACACAGGAGAACAGGAACGCTGCTTTTTTTATGCCCTCATGTTACGCAGTAAGGGCAAACAAAGCCTTGATTTATGCGGCTCTTAGAGCGCGGAAATGACAAAGACAAGGGTTGATACCTTTTCCCTCAAAACCGCGTTTCTACTGCGTAACAAATCCAA
>ENA-OYZB01000640-OYZB01000640.1-human-gut-metagenome-genome-assembly--contig:-NODE-640-length-14378-cov-4.715981_pt1 | contig 14378 bp, 12 predicted proteins | sample MGYA00243258_ERZ653467 | MGnify/ENA primary metagenome ERZ653467 (study PRJEB26926, sample SAMN06165011) | human gut metagenome | biome: ENVO:00009003; feature: ENVO:2100002; material: ENVO:00002003... | reverse complement strand
CTAGGCTCTTCTGCTATATCCATCGCCTTCTCGATCGTCAGAGAGACCTGCCCCTGCGACGGGACAGATACCCCCAAGCAAACGGCGGCCGTCAGCATTATCTTTTTCATGGATAGTAATTCTCTTCGTATCATGTATCTAATTCTATTAATATCGTTTTACTATTTTAACTGCATCAGCTGTCACACTCCGTAGTTTGCACTCGTTCGTCAGGATGACCCGGACCGTATCGGAACTGAAGTAGTAGGTACCTATGGGTTCCCACCCTTCATTCGCTTTTCTCAGATCGATATAAGCATCTTCGTTTTCCTCATCATACTCCACCTTAAAATGGTATTCCCCGCCGGCCTGTTTATTATATTTCAGTTCATTGTCTTTAGAAACATAATAGTAGACATCGTATTGCCCGGCAGAAGGAACCGGAACTTTCCAAGTGGCCGTCTGACTACCGTTACCGCTCTTGATCACATAGGCTGACCGGATATAACGGCCATAATAGGCTGCATTCGTCGTAGCCGTCCACTGCAACGGGGCACGCCAAGGAGAAACACCGGCATACTTGAAAGAGGTATCTTCCACCTTGTCGAGCCATTTGGGCAAAAGCCCGACGACAGCAGGTTCAGACAGAGAGAAAAGAGCATCTTCATTATCCACAATCACCTCTCCTTCCACTTCGGGAGAAAAGTCTGCAACAATGAAATCCCCTTCGGCATCAACCACCCTCTCCCGTTCTTCCCGGATGTTGGAAACAGGCAGGTTCAATATATTTGGCAGGTTACCCGCTATCAGCGTATTCACATCCACCTGGCGAGGTGCTTCTTCCCAGACCGTTACCAACAGCTTGGTCTGGTGGGCAGCAAGAGGCAGTTTACGACTCGTACGCGGATCGATATTCGGGCCATAGCCTCCAGCCTGTATATCAAGTTGAAGCATACCGTCTCTATCGGAATTATTGCTGACTAATTGCTTCAGGACGAAACTCTCCTGTCCCTTGTTCGTAATCTTGATCACTTCGGGCTGACCGATCGTATAGAAAGGAAGAGGCGTCGGACGATCCCACCCGGAAATACCCGCACGAATATCGGCCCCACTGATCATCCCCAACGTATCCAACAGGTTCTCGAAGCGCATATTACGAAATTCATTCCGTTCCAACAGGGCATACAGGGAATCCCTGAACAGGCTTACCCCCATATTCACTTCGGCAGGAGCAAACAAGCAATACCCCTTCAGACTGATCGTATTATTCAGCAAATCGCGATGTTCCACATCAGACAAAAGCTCTTTAAACGAATATCTCTCCATCAGTAAATTCGCTTTCTCGTTATTGCTGATCCCGTTTATCTCACGTTCCCATCCGTTATTATCGGACTTCCTTTGCAGATAAAGTTCGACCAGCCGGTTCGTGACAGGCCATTCGGAAGAATAGATATTATACCGGAAATTATAGAGTTCGGGAAACAGGAAATACGGATTACTCTGGGAAGAGATATTGAATTTGCCCCGGCTACCGGAAGAATAGTTATAGTTACCTTCCGTCTGCGAGAAAATCCACAGGAAACTGTTCATCACCCGAATCTCCGCTTCCTCCTCACCGATCTCACGTCCTCCCCGCTTCGACCACTTCAACTGGTTTTTCTTGCTTCTGACGAAGTCCATCTGACCAAACATACAGCCCAGTTCCGGGAAAAGAACCATTTCCGGCTGCACCACTTCTTGTGCTTGCGACCAGGAACGGACATAACTGTAGAACTGTGCCGGAACTTCCACTACTGAAAACCGGTCGAACGGGTAACTCAACTTATACGTGCGTTCGAGGTTCTCCCGCAGGTTGCGGATCAATCCCGGAATCGTATCGCGGATCGAATCGAACGCCGCCTCGTAATAATCGTGTCCTTTTATATGCCAGACACTATAGAGCGTACTGTCACTTTCCACACTCTTCTGCTCGTATTTCCCGATAATCAAGGAAATGGACTGATAAGGATTGTTTGCCGACTGCGAAATAGAGACCAGCCCGGGAAGCGGCTTCACATCCAGTCGAAAACGGCTGAAATAGGTCTGTTGCCAGTCAGGACTCTTGTCGCTATACCCCGTTCCGGGACGTGGATACCAATAGGTTTCAGGCGTAAACAGCACATAATCGGGTGTCTGGAAACTATATTTCTTATCAAGCTTAAGCATTTCCTTATCATACGGTTGTTGTAAGACCTCCTCCGGGATATCCAAATAGCAGAAATCATCCTTTATCCTCCCCTCGTAACAGATCGAAAGCGAAATGGTATCTCCCTTTTCTATCTTCCTCCCGAAATCTACCGCTAAAATCTGTTCCTCCCGCTTGAAATCCAATGGCTTTTCCCCTTCCTTTACCTCCCCGACTTTCAATCCGGGATTCAGGCAGAAGGTAAATATTTCCGACGTAGCGAGCGCCGTCCCTTTCATCCCGACAACAGAACGGATCGTTTCAGGCTTCTGCTCCACCGAAATATCGTACCAATCGATCGCCATCTTCGGCTCATGAACATATTTATTATTGATGCTTGTGTATAAGGCACGTATCTCCCCTTCCCTAAGAATAGAACGTACATGCCGGTAACCCGCCGTCCCCGCCAGCAAGAACATACAAAGCGAAAGGAACAGCCACGGATAATGGCTCTTTCTGGCATTCGGCAACCGTTTGAACAGGAAGATCGTAAAGAAGATGAATCCCAAACCGGCAAAGAAATAAATCGCCCGGTGATTCAAGATCAACTCCAAGCTACTGAATCCGACAATCGTCGATTTGAACAACGGCAAGTTATACACCATATAATCGAACAGGTAGTAGAACTTATCCTGTATATAAAACAACGTCAGTCCGATATATCCTAACAACAAGATGAAAGTAAGCGCCTGATTCCTCAACACCAGCATCAGAAAAATGGAAAGGCCAATAATAAAGATCAGTGTCGGCAGGCTGATCAGAAGGAAATACACCCCATAGGCCTGCCAATCGACAGTTATGCCGGAAGCCATAAAGTTAAAAGCCAGCACAATCGCCAAGACCAGCAGGTTCAGGAGCAGGAACACCCTGAGATTCCCCCATATCTTCCCGATCACATATTCGGCATTACTGAGCGGCCGGACATAAAAGACTTCGGAAGTATCGAGCTTCTTGTCCCGTTTTAGAAATTCGGAAGAAAGGAAGACAGCGACCACTGCCTGCCCCGTGTTCAACAGCAACAAGTTCAGATAGGGAATATTGGATGAAACCGATTTTGCGAACCACAGGCCAAAATTATCCTCCATCAACATCATGGCAAAGTTGAAAAAACCTAAAAACACCACGGCAAGCAGAGTGAAGATACGGAAGAACCAACTCCTCACCAATATCTTGCTCTCGTATTTAGCTACGGATCGTATGTTTGTGATAAATGACATAGGCAAGCGATCTCTTTTAATCGTTTCTCCAACGGTTCAACTTGTTTTCCATATAGTAGACATAAGCATGTTCCAGATTCGGCGGATAGGATTCTGCGTCATATCCTTGTACCTCATCAGCCACGACCTGCACTTCCCAGCCCGTACCGGAGGGAATCGTCGAGATAACCGGATACAGTTTATCCACCTCATGCAGTTCGTCACCGGTCACCCGCATACGCCATACTTTTCCTTCCGCCTGCCTCAACATCTCCTGCGGGGAACCATAGAAGGAAACTTCTCCCTTATTCATAAGCGCCATACAATTGCATGTGCTCGATATATCGCCTACGATATGGGTGGAAAGGATAATTGTCACGTCGTTTTCACTGACTTCCGACAGGAGGTTGCGGAAACGGATCCGTTCTTCGGGGTCGAGTCCCGTCGTAGGTTCGTCTACGATAATCACTTTCGGATGATGAATCAATGCTTGCGCAATCCCCAAACGACGCTTCATACCTCCCGACAGCTTATTGGCATACCGATCGCGCACGTCGAAAAGCCCGACATTTTCCAGCATCTCGTCCACCGCATTCTTCCGCAAAGACTTACGGTTTATACCGGAAAGACGCGCGGCATAGTCTAAAAACTCGTACGTTTTATATTTGGCAAAAAAACGGAAATCCTGTGGCAGATATCCCAATATGCCCCGTATCTCCTTGCGTTGCCGCATCAGGTCATACCCACAGATATTCACCTCGCCCGAAGTCGGTTCCATAAGAGCCACTAAAATACGCATCAAAGTAGATTTGCCTGCCCCATTCGGACCCAGAAGTCCGAACATACCGGTCGGTATTTCCAGACAGACATCTTTCAACGCATGATTTCCGTTCGGATACACTTTATCGAGGTTTCTTATCGATATGCTCATCAACAGGTAAATTCAGATTAACGCCAATAATGGGGCTAAAGGTAAAGGTTATAAAATAAAAAAAGGCACGAATCCGGAAAATTCGTGCCTGATAGGATCAAAAACTCTGATTAATAGTTCTGTTTCATCGGTTCGAAGTAAGCCTGCGGATGTGCACAAGCCGGACATTTCGCCGGAGCTTTCTTGCCTTCGAATACGAAACCACAGTTGCGACACTGCCACATAATAGCTTCGTCTTTTTCGAATACCTTGTTTGCTTCCACATTCGCCAACAACTGACGGTAACGTCTTTCGTGTTCTGCTTCTACCTTTGCGATCATACGGAAAGCGACAGCGATTTCCTTGAAACCTTCTTCGTCAGCAATGTCAGCGAAAGCAGGGTAAAGGTCTACCCATTCTTCGTTTTCGCCGGCAGCAGCGGCAGCCAGGTTTTCAGCAGTCGTTCCGATCATGCCGGCAGGATAAGAAGCCGTGATTTCAACCATACCGCCTTCGAGGAATTTGAAGAAACGTTTGGCGTGTTCCTTTTCCTGTTCGGCTGTTTCCATAAACACGCCTGCAATTTGTTCATAACCTTCTTTTTTAGCTACACTTGCAAAGAATGTGTAACGACTTCTTGCCTGAGATTCGCCGGCAAATGATTTCAGCAGATTCTGCTCGGTACGAGTACCCTTAATACTTTTTTCCATAATGCTAATTTATGTATATATAAAATGAGTTCGTATAATCATCCTGAATAAATAACGCTCAAAGGTAGGAAAATGTTCAGGCAAACGGCAAATTTACATATACAAAATATTTCTATTGCTCAATAGATAATATTTATAGGGCAAGATAGAGTCAGCCAGACAAGTCACAAAGACTCCCAGCCGTTTTCTCTATCCCTTTCTTCCCTCTTTCCCGAGTTATCCACAATCATATTATTATAATCTTATTTATTCTTTATTTTAAATCTAAATATGATGAATATAATAGCCTGTTGAAATAGTTAATACAATTATGCTACAATACTTGCCCGATTTGTTATTAAACGATGTAAATGACTTATTAAATAGATACTAACATCCTATTTATTGTTTTACATACTGATATCCTTTACTTTATAGACTTTATTAGTTTTTAGTTGAAAACTACCTGTGTGTAAAAGTTTATGACGATTGAGGACTGTTGATACGTGTATAACCACTGTTGATAGGGCGTAATAAATAATCTGTTATTTTTATTGCATAATAGAAACAAGAGGATGTATAGCGAACAAATTGAATAATGCAAGAACTATTTTTCATTTTGTGTCCACCACTTATCAATAGCTTTTCAACGGCATATCCACATTAATTCACTACTTTTGCAAGCAAAGAAATGATAGCTATGCGCAAGTTAAAGATAACAGAGTTGAACCGCTTGACTCCGGAAGCATTCAAAGATAGTGAAAAGATTCCGTTGGTCGTTGTGCTCGATCATGTAAGAAGCTTAAACAATGTGGGATCCGTGTTTCGTACGTCTGATGCTTTCAGAGTAGAAAGCATTTATTTGTGCGGTATTACGGCTTGTCCACCTCATGCAGAGATTCATAAGACGGCTCTGGGAGCGGAAGAGACTGTCGGTTGGGAATATTTCGAAGATACGATGGATGCTGTTGATAAACTGAAGCAACAAGGGTATACTGTCTGTGCGGTTGAACAGGCCGAGGGGAGTACGATGTTGGATAAATTGTTGTTGGACAAGAATAAAAAGTATGCCGTTATCATGGGAAACGAAGTGAAAGGTGTTCAACAATGTGTCGTTGATAACTGTGATATGTGTATTGAAATACCGCAGTACGGGACCAAGCATTCTTTGAATGTTTCGGTGACTACTGGTATCATTATCTGGGATTTCTTTAAACAGTTGTCAGATTAATCCGTTTTCGACAAGTACGACTACCCGTTCCGTCATGGCGTCTTTTCCTTTGGGATCGTATTCGGTTTTCAGGCTGGCACCGAACATGCCGGCGAATATGTTCCAGAAACCTGCTCGGAAACTGCCTAAATAGGCTTTCAACAGGTTATAACTTGACTGGTTACATTCTCTGTCAATCAGTTTGATAAGTAGTTTTCCTTGTGAGAAGGTCAGTTTTTTCAACTGAGGTTTATATTCCTGGAAAAGTTCTTTTTCCATTCGCTTCAGGTGGGCCTGCCGAGATTTTTCGTCGGGGAGCGTCTCTATATATTCATAGGTTTCGATCAATGTTTCATACACCATTTTGGCATAAGGTAATGTGCGCTTCACATCACGGACCAGCTTGGTATAACGTGCTTGTTCACGTTTGTTTTTAAACTTTACCGGCGGATAAATATAAATTTCCCGCAGATTAACGACAGGTACCGTATCCTCTCCATCCAGATAAGCCTTTTGCAATCCTTCGGGAACGGTATTGATCTTCAATCTTTGTGCATGGGCTCCTACTGCACACAATATGAATATTATCAATATTTTATACTTGCCTTTTCTTAACATCGTTCACAAAAGTAATGGATTTACGGATAGTATTTGTCGGTTTTACAGAATTTGACTAATCATGTAATATAAGAAAGGATAGCATGAAAATAAATTTTCACTTGCGGGAAAATTTATTTTCATGCTGTGAGAAATATTGAAAATTTATTTTCATCTTTTTATAAGTGGTGAAAGTTTTTCATTTCTCACCGAGAAATCATTATCTTTGTGACAATACAAACAACTAAAATCAACAGACTATGAAACATTCCGCCATCTTCCCATATTTATCGATCCTGAATGTATAGCCCATAATAATTATCATTTAAACAACTTGTATTATGAAAAAAGAAGAGATCAAGAAGTTATTGGATCAGTTCGAAGCGGCTGCAAATATCGTAGAAGGCATAGAATGTTGGAGTGCCAGGGAGCTGCAACCTTTGTTGGGTTATGCAAAATGGGATAACTTTATTAATAATGTAGTAGTAAAAGTTAAAGAAGAAAGTTTTGAAAAAAAGTAATCCGGAAAGTTGACGATTTAAACAAAACCTTACTATGAAATCAATAAGTTTACTCGTTTTGTTTTTTGTACCTATCAACATTCATGCTGTTGATAACCTTCGTATCCCCGATATCCGTTGCTTGGGAATGGGAGGAAACGGAGTTACACAATCTGTTTTGTTTAATCCGGCACTGGTGGCTTTGCATACTGATAAAGTTCTTTATTCCGAATATTTTAATCGTTATGGTGTAAAGGAGTTGGGAACGATGGGAGTTGGCTTTGTCTATCCTAATCCGTTGTTGTCGGCAGGTGTTGATATCTCTTCTTTCGGATATGATCAGTATAGGGAAACTCTTTTTCGTTTGTCGGTCGGAAAACGATTGAATGATCGGTGGAGAATCGGTATTAGTTTCCAATATAAGATGTTACAGACCGAGTTGTGGGAAGAAGTACCGAAGCAACTTTCCACAGATGTTGGAATATTGTTTACTCCCGTTGACAAACTGTTGATTGGAGTGTTGATAATGAATTTTCCTGCCATTGCTATTCATAAATATACAGCTGAAATAAAATGTTTTACTGGTTATTCTGTACAAATAGGTTTTCAATGGGAGATAATTAACAGCTTGTTGATAGTAGGAACCATCGAAAGCAATAAAGAGCATACATGGATCGGAAATGCAGGTATTGAATATGCTCCATTCAAAAATTTCCGTATACGGGCGGGAGTACAGACTACTCCTCTCCTGCCTGCTTTGGGTATCGGATACCGTCTGGCTGGATTTACAGTAGATGTCGCGACTGTTTATCATCCGGTTTTGGGAGTCAGTACCGGACTGGGGTTGAGTTATTCTTTTTAATCAGGTTTGACAATGAAACGAATGTTTATAAACCTGTTGGTATATCTGTTAATAAGCAGTTATCAACTTAAAAGCCAGACATTATATTCTGTTGATAAGTGGATGGAATATATAGAAGAAATGGCTTCGGAAACAGAAGATGAAGAGCGTATTGAAGCGCTTTATACTGATCTTTCCTATCTTGTCGAACATCCTTTTGAACTCAATACAGTGACAGAAGGAGAATTGAAACGTCTCCCTTTTCTATCCGATCTACAAATACGGGAATTGTTAGGATATCGTTCCCGTTATGGAAAAATGTTAACCCTTTATGAACTTAAAAATGTGGAAGCATTCGATTTAGAGACGATTTCTCTATTTATCCCGTTTGTTTATATCGGTGAAATAATAGTTGATAAACGTCCCATTACAGTGAAAAATCTGTTGAAAAGAAATACTAATAACTTACAAATCAGATATGATAGATGTTTTCAACAAAAGAAAGGCTATCGTTCATATCCTGACAGTATGCTACAACAATATCCGAATCGGAAGTATTTAGGAGAGCCGTTCTACCATTCTGTTCGTTATTCGTACGCATTCGATGAACGTATCCAGTTCGGTCTGGTTGCAGAAAAAGATGCGGGAGAACCTTTTTGGAATGAATATCATAAAGGGTATGACTATTATTCGATGCACCTTTTTCTGAAAGATATGAATAAATGGTTGAAAAGTTTGGCTATAGGCGATTACAAAATATCTTTCGGACAAGGTCTGGTGATCAGCAATGATTTTTCTCCCAGTCGGAATGCCCTTGTCTCACAAGCGGAAAGAAGGACGAACGGATTCCGCCGCCATTTTTCAACCAATGAAAATGACTTTTTCCAGGGAGCTGCTGCTACTGTCAATTGGAAGAATTTAGATATCAGCCTGTTCTATTCGTATCGGAAGTTGGATGGAAGCGTGGATAGTACGATCGTTACTTCGTTTAAAACGGATGGTCTGCATCGTTTGGTACGGGACAGGGAGAAGATGCGTAAAGTTGCCATGCAGACGTATGGGGGGAATATACGGTATGCAACTCCCGATTTATGTATAGGTTTGACTGCTCTTTCTTATTCTTTTGGAAACTATTCGATACAACCCGATCCGAAACCTTACAACCTTTTCTATTTTCGCGGTAACCGGAATCTGAATATCAGTGTGGATTACCTGTTGAAAAATAGGTGGATCAAGTTTTATGGCGAAACGGCCATGAGTCGGAATAGGGCGGTTGCCTCCCTGAATGCCTTGCAGTTGACGCCTGCCTCTTATTTTTCCCTGCTGTTACTGTATCGTTATTATGATAAACGCTATCAGGCTTTTTTCGGGAATGCTTTTTCACAAAATTCGGTCGTCCAAAATGAACAAGGAGTGTATATGGGGATGCAATGGACACCTTTCAGTCGTTGGAAGTTATCCGCGTATGCAGATATATTCCGGTTTCCCTGGCTGAAATATGGAGTGGATGCACCATCGACAGGAAAGGAATATATGCTTCAACTCGATTATACACCGAGCCGGAACTTGTCCGTATACGTTCGTTATAAATATAAACAAAAGGAAGATATAGAACCTTACTTTCAACAACGTTTGCGTATGCAAGCCTTGTATGCTATTTCTTCGTCCGTCTCGCTACGGACATCTGCTGACGGTATTTGTTATACAGAAACGAGCGAAAAGAGCAAAGGATGGATGATTACCCAGAGCGTAGGTTGGAAATCGGTTGATATCCCTGTTCAGACAGATTTTTATGTAGCCGGATTCCATACGGATAATTATCGGACCCGGATATTTTCTTATGAGAAAAATATATTGTATGCTTTCAATATGCCTTCTTTTTATGGAAAAGGAGTCCGGTTGGCACTTTCTTTCCGGTGGGATATCGTGAAGCAGCTTTCTCTTTCTGCTAAATTCGGATACACATATTATGCTGATCGCGATGTGATCGGTACCGACCTGGAAGAGATCGAGGGACATATGAAAGCAGATGTATATACGTCGCTGCGCTGGAAATTCTGATAACTTTTGTAGCTTTGTACTCAAATATAAATCAGTATGTCTACAATTCTTTTTGATAAAATAGTATTTGGACCGATACATAGCCGTCGGTTAGGTGTTTCTTTGGGTATGAACCTGCTTCCTACAGACGGGAAACTTTGTTCGTTTAATTGCATCTATTGTGAATGCGGACTGAACGAGAACCATCGTACACGTAGTAAACTGCCAACCCGTGCAGAGGTAAAGGAAGCTTTGATACATAAATTGTCTTCCATGCAGGCAGAGGGGGTTGCTCCCGATGTAATTACTTTTGCCGGGAATGGAGAACCTACCATGCACCCGGAATTTGCCGGTATTATCGATGATACGATTGAAACCCGTAACTGTTTTTTCCCGAAAGCTAAGATTGCCGTGCTCTCGAACTCGACCATGCTTTATAAGGAGGATGTTTTCCAGGCATTGAATAAGATTGAAGATAATATATTGAAGCTCGATTCCATTTCGGACAGTCGTATCGGGCAGTTGAATGTTCCCAATTCCCCGGCTTTTACTTTTGACCGGTTGTTGGAACAACTTTGCCGTTTTAATGGTAACTTGATCATCCAAACCATGTTCCTGAAAGGAGAGGTGAACGGAGAAAGCGTGACAAATACAACCGAGCACGAAATATCTGGCTGGCTGGAAGCTTTAAAACAAATCAAACCTAAACAGGTCATGATCTATACAATCGACCGCGAAACTCCTGTAAAGAACTTAAAAAAGGTGACAAAAGACGAATTGGAAGCTATTGCTGACCGTGCCCGTCAGGAGGGGTTTGAAGTAATGGTATCAGCGTGAAGATTAAAAAGTAAAAATTAGGAAGTGGAAAATGGAGGTGTGTCAAAATCTCCTTGTCCCCGCGCTTGATGCGGGGCCGCAAAAGGACAGACCTTATCAATCAGATTTTTATAGGATCGGTTTTAATGCGATCCCGCGTCAAGCGCGGGAACAGGATAGTTTCGACACACCCCCAATGAATAGATGTGGAATGTGTTATTTAATTCCTAACTTAATCTTGATCGCCTTCGGTATCGCATCCTTATGGACCATTACGTAGATGGTCTTGGCGCGGACGAAGCTCTCGGACATGTTCAGGTAGCCGCCGAACTTGTTGCGGTCAGTGCCCCATGAGTTTTTGGTGATATAATATTTCGTGCCGTTCTGATCTTTCGTGATGCCGGTCACGTGCATCAGATGATCGTCGGTAGTCACGAATGATTCGAAGCCGGCCTGGCGTACTTCCGGGGTTACTTTGATTTCCGGGTACGGACGTTCGAACTTGAATACCTCTTCCAAACGTTCCTTTTCGCCTAGTTTCTCGAAGCGGGCACGATCCGTATTCGACAGGTCTTCCACCTTCTTCACTTCCGGATTGATGGCGACACCGTTTGTAAAGGAGAATCCCTTCTCGCTCACGTCACCGTCCCAGCATACCGTATAACCGTTCGTCAAAGCATAATCCACTGTTTCCATCATTTCATCGAGCGGCAGGTTGTACATTAAGGAATGTTCCCAATTGTCAGGCACTTCCACGTCAAATTTCACATAATACGGATGATGCGTGAAACTGGTCAGCTCGATATAATCGTCCATGTTCAATCCCAATGATTCGGCGAATGACTTCGGCGTATATTCTTTTCCTTTATATGTAAACTTCTCCGGTAGTTTGCCTAAATAGGTGTCGAACAGGTTCGCAATCAGTTTGTCATATTCCGGACTGCGCTGTTTCGTCTTTACTGCCACATCGGCGATGGCGTGCATATAGCGGACCATCTCGCTATGGTTATGTCGTTCGGAGTCATAATTGATACCCGTGTAAACCTCTTCTGGGACAATCCCGACTTGGCGGTATGCGTTCATAAATGTATGCGACAGGCTGCCCTGTCCGATGTTACCATTTCCGCGACGCAGATAGTTGTCCTGCAACTGATTCATGTATTTCTGGCGGACGATGAACATCTCCGAAAGGTCATACGTGCCCTTTCCCATACGGAGCAGTTCGGATTCCATAAATGAAGTCGTGGCAAAGCACCAGCAAGTACCCGTTGCTGCCTGGTTCTTAACCGGGGTAGCAGGAACCGTTACCACCTCTGTAAACTGATACCCCTGGCCAAACGCTGTCGAGACAGAGAATGCCAACATGCAAGATAAAATAAATGTTTTCATATTGTCTAACTTTTTAATTCTTTCACTCTTTCATTTTTTCAAAATCCCCTCGCGAACATCTTCCAAAATTCATCCGCCATCTCCTGCCAGCGTAGGATTGTTGCTCCTGCGAAGTCAGCCGTGTAGCCTGTCAGGAAAGTCCGTGCGGCTTCTTCCCCTTTGCTGCTTTGCAACTCTTTGTAGCGGCTTTCCACGAAAGGCATTTCCGATAAGCCCTTTTCTTCGAAGTGGGCGACTGCACCGTTGATCTTGTCTTTGGTCAGTCCCCAGCGAACTGTCGCCAATTTGTTTGCCGTCCGGTATTTCCAGATGATAGCATCCTCACGATGACGGTGCTGTCCGCAGATGCCGAAAGCAACCGGTAGGTCGGTTGTACCAGCAAAGATCGGGATACGTGGGCTCTGTCCCGGATTGTCGAACGACAGCCAGGCTACACCGCCTACGGCATCCGGCAGCCAACTGCGAAGCTGTATCACGTGCGAGTAAGAACACTGCGGGACTGATACCAGGCGATTGCGTGTCACCGTCCCTGGCTTCACAGCATTCAACATACTGACCATATCTGTCACCATCCACGGGTTTGCCGCGGGGCTGGTGAGGGTGTCTGTCTTTTGTGTCTCCTTGTTCTTGGTAGTAACTTTCAGGTTTTTCGTCATGTCCCATTCCGTTCCCTCGTAGGTCTGGCGCAGTAATGCCATCACATCTGTTACGGCAACAGCTTTATCCGGCTTCACGCTGATCGGCAGTTCTTCCGCATCGTACGACAGTTTGAGTGAGGGGGCCAATGCGTTCAGGATAAAATACTCACGGATGCTGAATGATTTCGGTTCGCCGAAATAGTTACCCCCACTATAAGCTTTCCAGAATTTGAACGGTTCCTTGCCGTCCCAGAAACCCATCTTTTTGGCAACGGAGAATACATTTTCCGAAGCCATATAACGATCTTTATCTTTCAGGTCGAGCGTGGAGATACGCGAAATATTGGCCGATACGCCCACATGATCGTCCGGGATACGGACAGCCGCCCATACGCCCCCGACCTTGTCCGGGCCTTCGCCGAACACCTCAAAATGCCAGACCTCGTTCGGATCGGCAATCGTCAGGCATTCACCCGAATCTCCGTATCCATATTCGGCTACCAGCTGTCCGATCAGCCGGATCGCTTCGCGTGCCGTCGTGCAACGCTGCAAGGCTATCTTTTCCAGTTCCTCAATCATGAACATCCCCTTCTTGTTCTGCAACTCTTCACGTCCGGAGATCGTCGTCTCGCCGATCCCCAATTGCTTCTCGTTGAGGCAGGGATAGGAAGTATTTAGGAACTGGTAGGTCGATCGGGCTTCCGGTATCGTCCCTTTCAATTCCATATTCGTACGGTCGGCAGGATATTCGGTATGCATGCGGCCGTTATAGATGGCGACTGTCGTGTCGTGCTCGTAACGTGCCGCCGGGACGATCTCCATCCATGTGCGGTAGTTCCCGTCGCAAGTGTGACTGGTCATGACCGAACCGTCGGCTGATGCTTTCTTGCCGACCATGATGCTTGTACAACTTTCAGGAGTGTTGACCGGCTGGGAGTACTCGATTTTCTGGGTACGGAGGCTGTCCCCGTAACAGATAAGTACAATAATGAGGATAATCAGTCTGTTCATGGTATTATATTTGATTTTGCGGCTAAAGATATGAAATTTTGTTATATTTGCTACCCCTTGCTTGGGGGATTAATCCCCCGGTAGAAGAGAAATATCCCTGCAAGGAAATGATTAAACATAAATATGCCATGAGAAAAATGATTTATCTGAGCGCTCTGTTGCTCCTATTCGTGTTGCCGATGATGGCACAACAACCTTTGTTCCCGACACCTGCAAAGGTGCAGAACGGAAAAGGCTCGTTCACCATTGGAAAGAATCTGCAGATACAAGGTAATGGCGGGTATGCTGATAAGCTGGCCGCCGGACTGCAAACCGAGTTGAAAGAAGCCGGTATGCAA
>ENA-OYZB01000629-OYZB01000629.1-human-gut-metagenome-genome-assembly--contig:-NODE-629-length-14604-cov-4.146196_pt1 | contig 14604 bp, 10 predicted proteins | sample MGYA00243258_ERZ653467 | MGnify/ENA primary metagenome ERZ653467 (study PRJEB26926, sample SAMN06165011) | human gut metagenome | biome: ENVO:00009003; feature: ENVO:2100002; material: ENVO:00002003... | reverse complement strand
AGTGTCTTCTGTAACGGTTTCTGCTGCAGTAGTAGTATCTGTGGTTGTTTCTGTAGTAGTTTCCGTGGTCTGAGAGGTCTCAGACTGGGAAGTGTCTGTTGACTGGGAAGACTCTTCTACAATGGTAGTTGGGGAAGTATTGTTTCCAGATGACTGGGAACTGTCACTGTTATCCCCAGGTGCCTGTAAAGATACTTCAGTGGATTTTCCTGAACCAGGACCATTGTTGGTGTCATTTTTGAATGCAAAAGCAGTGGTAGCCTGTCCTGCGATCAGTGCAGAGGCAAGAGCAGCCATTGCCAGATGTTTAAAAGTTTTACGCATAATAGAACCTCCTACGGTTAGTTACATGTTATTGTCTGCATAAAATGAGAACAATAACCATACTGCCTTTAATTTATCATAATTGGGGGAAAAATGCCATATAGGATTTACATTTTAGGACCCGTATTGTAAAATCGTAAATAAAATGCCAACTCTTGTCTGGAAGCTTCTCCGCCAACATATCAGTATCGGTCAATTAGCCGGTTTCTTTTTAGCCAACCTATTCGGCATGATGATTGTATTGCTTAGCGTACAGTTTTATAAAGATGTCATTCCGGTATTCACCGAAGGAGACAGCTTTATGAAAAAGGATTTCATCATAGCTACAAAGAAAATCAGTGCTCTCGGTTCTTTTGCAGGAAAGAGTAATACATTCTCTGCCGAAGAAATTGCGGATCTGAAAAAGCAACCGTTTACCAAAACAATAGGAGCTTTCACTCCTTCTCAATTCAAAGTTTCAGCAGGATTGGGAATGAAGGAAGCCGGTATTCATCTTTCCACAGATATGTTTTTTGAGTCTGTTCCCGATGAGTTTGTCGACATCAAACTCGATAAATGGCATTTCGATGAACACACACATACCATACCCATTATCATTCCGCGCAACTATCTGAACCTTTATAACTTCGGTTTTGCGCAAAGCCGCAGCCTCCCCAAACTATCGGAAGGGTTAATGAGTCTGATTCAAATGGACATTATGATGCGTGGCAACGGACGGGTGGAACAGTACAAAGGAAACATTGTCGGTTTCTCCAATCGTCTGAATACGATTCTTGTTCCCCAGTCCTTTATGAAATGGGCTAATGAGAATTTCGCACCGAATGCAGAAGCCCAACCGGCACGATTGATTATCGAGGTTAGCAATCCGGCAGATTCCGCCATCGCCAGTTATTTTCAGAAGAAAGGATATGAAACGGAAGATGGTAAGCTGGATGCCGGAAAAACAACTTATTTCCTCCGTCTTATCGTAGGTATTGTATTGGGAGTGGGTTTATTTATCAGTATCCTTTCATTCTATATACTGATGTTGAGCATCTTCCTGCTTTTACAAAAGAATACAACCAAGCTGGAAAGTCTATTACTAATCGGATACAGTCCCAACAAGGTAGCATTGCCTTATCAGTTGCTCACGGTAGGATTGAACGTTATTGTGCTTGTATTATCCATCGGATTAGTCTCCTGGTTGCGCAGTTATTACATAGACAGTATCCGCATCCTATTTCCACAGCTGGAAACCGGATCATTATGGGCAGCAATCAGTATGGGTATTCTATTATTTATCGTTGTATCGGTGATTAACATACTGGCAGTAAAAAAGAAAGTGCTTTCGATCTGGATGCACAAATCATAGATGTAGAATCAAACACATAACGTATGAAAAACAAAACTACATTTTCTATCCATAGAGGCTTAATAGCTTTCTTTTTCGGAATACTGTTCTGTTTTGCCCCATTGTCAGGGCAAAACGTACAAGATACAATTATTGCGTATTTTAATCTACTGGAAAAAGTCCCACAGGAGAAACTCTACTTACATCTGGACAAGCCCTTTTATGGGGCAGGAGAAAAAATATGGTTCAAGGGATATCTGGTAAACTCTGTTACACATCAAGATAATACACAAAGCAACTTCATCATTACAGAGCTTGTCAACCGTTCCGACTCTATTGTAGAACGGAAAAAGATCCGTAGAGATTCATTGGGTTTTCATAATGCTTTCACCCTCCCTCCCACTCTCCCTGCAGGTGATTATTATTTGCGGGGATATAGCAACTGGATGCTTAATCAGGAACCGGAATTCTTTTATTCACGCAATCTGAAAATCGGTAATTCGATTGATAATACGATTGTTTCAAATATTGAGTATCAGCAAGAAGACGAATCACATTATACAGCCAAGGTAAGATTTACCAGCAATACCCAAGAGGCTTTCGGAAATACTGCCATCCGCTACCGCTACATTGAAAACGGAAAGATTAAAGATAAAGGTAAAAGAAAGACAGACGAGAATGGGTTGATTTCTATTTCCCTGCCGGATTTGAAGCCTATTGCCACACGCCACATTGAAGTAGAGTTCGATGATCCCCAATATATTTATAAAAAGACTTTCTATCTGCCTTCGTTTACAAAAGACTTTGATGTTAAGTTCTTCCCGGAAGGAGGTGCTCTCCTGACCGTTGCTCATCAGAATATAGCTTTCAAGGCTCAAGGATCGGATGGCTTTTCTACAGAAATAGAAGGATTCCTGTTCGATGCCAACGGAGACACATTGACAGCTTTCCGCTCGGAGCATGACGGCATGGGAGTTTTCACACTGAATCCGACTGTGGGAAACTCTTACTATGTGATTGCCAAATCCGGTGACGGTATCAGTAAACGATTCGACCTCCCAGCTGTAGAAGAAAAAGGAATCACACTTTCCATGACACATTATAAAAAGGAAATCCGTTACGAAATCCAGAAAACAGAAGCTACCGAATGGCCTCAAAAGTTATTCTTGATTGCGCACACTCGTGGAAAGCTGGTCATCCTGCAGCCAGTCAGTATCGACAGGACTTTTGGAAGAATGAACGACAGTTTATTCAACGCAGGCATCACCCATTTCATGCTGATCGACCAACAGGGCAACGCACTTAGCGAATGCCTGGTTTTCATACCCGACCGGAATCCGCATCAATGGCAAATTCTTGCAGATAAGCCGACATACGGAAAAAGAGAAAAGGTATCCCTGCAAATTTCAGCAAAAGACGATAACGGTACTCCGGTAGAAGGTAGTTTTTCCATCAGCATTACCGACAGAAAGAGTATCCGCCCGGATTCGCTTGCTGACAATATCGTATCGAATTTTCTATTGACCTCCGACTTAAAAGGATATGTAGAAAATCCCGGATATTATTTTTTGCAGCAAGACCTCCGGACTCTCCGCACGGTAGACTTCCTGATGATGACGCACGGATGGCGCAGACACCATATCCAGAATGTACTGACTGCACCTTCAATGAACCTCACCAACTATATGGAAAAGGGGCAAACTATCAGCGGACGTATCAAAGGTTTCTTTGGAGGTAACGTTAAGAAAGGACCTATTTGTATTCTGGCTCCCAAACAGAACATCATCGCCACTACCACCACAGACGAAAAAGGAGAGTTTATCGTGAACACATCTTTCAGAGATAGCACGACTTTCCTTGTTCAGGCACGTACCAAAAGAGGATTTGCCGGAGTGGACATCGTGATTGACACTCCTCAATACCCGGCAACTTCGCACAAGTCTCCTTTCCATGATGGAACAGCAACGTTTATGGAAGATTATTTGCTCAACACCCGCGACCAATATTACATGAAAGGTGGAATGAGAGTGTACAATCTGAAAGAAGTGGTAGTCACTGGAAGTCGTAAAAAGGCCAGTTCAGAAAGTATTTACACAGGAGGTATCAACACCTACACGATCGAAGGGGACAGACTGGAAGGATTCGGTGCGCAAACAGCTTTTGATGCAGTTACCAGACTTCCGGGCATTAGCGTGACAAACGGAAATGAAATACATATCCGCAACAATCCCGAGCAACCTGTCATTGTTGTTGACGACGTGGTGTATGAAGACGATAACGACATCTTGACCATGATACAAACCAGTGATATGTCGAGCTTGAGCCTTCTTCGCGGTGCCGATGCAGCGATCTTAGGTTCCCGCGGTTCGGCAGGTGCTATCGTTATTACGCTGAAAGACGGCAAAGATATCCCGGCAAGACCGGCACAAGGTATTATCACGTGCACTCCACTAGGGTACAGCGACTCGGTCGAATTCTACCATCCGACTTATGATACGCCCGAAAAAAAGAATGACCAACGCTCGGATTTACGAAGTACGATCTATTGGAATCCTACCCTTCAACTGGATGCCAATGGAAAAGCAACTATCGAATACTATACTCCGGACAGCACTGCACCGGAAGATATAACCATAGAAGGTGTGGATAAAAACGGAAAGGTATGCCGAATCATACAGACAATAAACAACAGATAAATGTGGAAATGATTTTGAATGCTAGGTTTATAGACTTACGCAAGTAAGCACAACTCTATTAAGGCACCTTTATCTTTATTCTATCAAGCAGGTATACATCTGTTAAGCTACCGATATCATTCATTCACCACGGCCGTGGTGAGATCTTCCCACGGCCGTGAGAAGAAGCTACCACGACTGTGGGAAGAAGCTACCACGGCCGTGGAGAACTAACAAGAACGGTACTCTAGCAGAACAATAAAGGCACTCTAGCTGAACAATGCCAGTATCTTTAAGCTACTTTACCCGTATCTCCGTGTTATTCTATCAGCATACTAGAGTTATCACACCTGATTTTTCAACACAACCTTAGTGGTAATATAACGTAAAAACATACAGATATACAGAAGTTATCACAAAAATAGCATCATGATAAAAAAGGAGATAAACAACTGTTTATCAAATAGTTACACTATTTAATCAGCAAAAACAAAGCTGACAATAAAAAAACAAGACCTTTATTGTCAGCCTATTGTCAGCTCCTATCATCAGCCATATTCCACTAAAAATCAAAAGATTAGCTACTATCATGACAGATTGACAATAAAAACAACACAAATATCATAGTAGATAATATCAGATGGCGGTATTCTCATACACTTCATTATTATTAGATTGAATACCACCAATTAGAGGTTAAAATACAAATTAACCTTCCCTATCCCCCTTATTAATCTTGATAAAAAAGCGATTGAATACCAAACAGGTTAAAAATATTTCGTAATTTTGCAGATATAAAAGAATGAAGCTATGCCGGACTATGATTTAATCGCCATACTCGGACCTACAGCCTCGGGTAAAACTCCCTTTGCCGCTGCCTTGGCCTATGAACTCAACACAGAAATTATCAGTGCCGATTCCCGTCAGATATATAGAGGAATGGATCTCGGTACAGGAAAAGATTTGGCCGACTATACCGTAAACGGACGTACAATCCCCTATCATCTGATTGACATCGCAGACCCCGGATATAAATACAATGTGTTTGAATATCAACGTGATTTCTTGAATTCTTACGAAAGCATCAAACAAAAAGGCTGTCTTCCCGTTTTATGTGGAGGGACAGGTATGTATCTGGAATCCGTGTTGAAAGGATATAAACTGATGCCCGTACCGGAAAATCAGGAATTACGCAACCGTTTGGCAAATCATTCGCTGGAAGAGTTGACGGAAATGCTAAGTCAATACAAGGTTTTGCATAACTCTACCGATGTGGATACCGTAAAACGGGCGATACGTGCGATAGAAATTGAAGAGTATTATGCAGCCCATCCGGTTCCCGAAAGAGAATTTCCGGAACTGAACAGTCTCATCATCGGAGTGGACATTGACCGGGAACTGCGCCGTGAAAAGATCACCCACCGATTGAAACAACGATTGGATGAAGGAATGGTGGACGAGGTAAGACGATTGATCGAACAGGGAATTACACCGGACGATCTCATCTACTATGGACTGGAATACAAATACCTGACATTATACGTCATAGGCAAACTGACTTATGAAGAAATGTTCAATGGTTTGGAGATAGCCATCCATCAGTTTGCCAAGCGACAAATGACCTGGTTCCGCGGCATGGAAAGAAGAGGATTTACGATCCATTGGATGAATGCAGAGCTGCCAATGGAAGAAAAGATAGCTTTTGTAAAAGAGAAACTGCAAGGGAATTAGTATCTTTGGCAGTTATTATAGTGCGATTTTTAATACACAATAGGATAGATAAACAAATATGAGTGTAGAACCGAAGAAATGGGGAGTGATTTACAACCCAAAAGCTGGTACCCGAAAGGTAAAGAAGCGCTGGAAAGAAATTAAGGAGTACATGGACAGTAAAGGTGTAGACTATGACTATGTACAATCCGAAGGTTTCGGTTCGGTAGAGCGTCTCGCTAAAATTTTGGCCAACAATGGTTATCGCACGATTGTCATTGTGGGAGGTGATGGGGCATTGAACGATGCCATCAATGGCATTATGCTATCCGATGCCGAAGACAAAGAGAACATCGCCCTCGGCATGATTCCGAACGGTATCGGAAATGACTTCGCCAAATATTGGGGACTTAGCACCGAATACAAGCCGGCTGTCGACTGTATCATCAATCATCGGTTGAAGAAAATAGATGTAGGCTACTGCAACTTCTACGACGGAAACGAACACCAGCGTCGCTATTTCCTCAATGCCGTTAATATCGGACTGGGAGCACGAATCGTTAAAATCACCGATCAGACCAAACGTTTCTGGGGGGTGAAGTTCCTTTCATACGTTGCTGCCCTGTTCTCCCTCATTTTCGAACGGAAGCTCTACAGAATGCATCTCCGCATCAATGATGAACATATCCGTGGACGCATCATGACCGTATGTATAGGCAGTGCCTGGGGATGGGGACAAACTCCCAGTGCCGTTCCATACAACGGATGGCTGGATGTATCTGTAATCTACCGCCCGGAATTCCTGCAAATTATTTCCGGACTATGGATGCTGATTCAGGGAAGAATCCTGAATCACAAAGTGGTGAAAAGCTACCGGACGAGAAAAGTAAAGGTACTCCGGGCACAGAATGCAGCGGTGGATTTGGACGGGCGTTTGTTGCCTAAACATTTTCCTTTAGAAGTAGGCGTGCTCCCGGAAAAGACAACGCTTATCATCCCCAACTAATCAGGATCACTCCCCCCAAGGAGAGAGACATATACTCACAATCTAATTGATAATTTGTAATTGGTAAATAATAAAATGATAGAACTTAAGAACAACCCCACCGGCAACTTTTTCCTGTTGGCCGGTCCGTGTGTGATAGAAGGTGAAGAAATGGCAATGCGCATTGCCGAACGAGTAGTAAAGATCACCGAAGCACTGCAAATACCTTATGTATTCAAAGGTTCTTACCGTAAGGCAAACCGCTCACGTCTGGATTCGTTTACCGGCATTGGCGATGAGAAAGCACTCAAAGTATTGAGAAAGGTACATGAGACTTTCGGAGTCCCCACCGTAACCGATATCCATACCGCAGATGAAGCTGCAATGGCAGCCGAATACGTGGACATACTTCAAATCCCGGCTTTTCTTTGTCGCCAGACCGACTTGTTGGTTGCCGCAGCCAAAACCGGAAAAACGATTAACATCAAGAAAGGACAGTTCCTTTCACCGCAGGCAATGCAGTTTGCTGCCGACAAAGTGGTGGAAGCCGGAAACAAGAATGTGATGCTTACCGAACGTGGAACAACTTTCGGCTATCAAGATCTTGTTGTAGACTACCGTGGTATCCCCGAAATGCAGTCATTTGGCTATCCGGTGATTCTGGATGTCACTCACTCCTTGCAGCAACCCAACCAAACCAGTGGGGTAACAGGAGGAATGCCGCAGTTGATAGAGACTGTCGCCAAAGCAGGTATCGCCGTAGGTGCCGACGGAATATTCATCGAAACACATGAAAACCCTGCCGTAGCCAAAAGCGATGGTGCCAATATGTTAAAGTTAGACCTTCTGGAAGGACTGTTAACTAAGCTAGTCAGGATACGGGAAGCTATAAAATAACTCTTTTCCCTGTCTATTTGTGATTTACAACCAAGCACAACGACAAATAACACAGAAATATTTATTTAAACTAAATAGAACATGAAACATTTATTACGTGGATTATTTATTGCAGTCCTTTTTATATGCTGCAATTTCCAGCTCGCACTTGCACAACCCATGCAAGAGTTACCTGTGGACAAGAATGTTCGTATCGGTAAACTAGACAACGGGCTTACCTATTACATTCGCCACAACGCCCTTCCCGAAAAACGAGTTGAATTCTACATCGCCCAGAAAGTAGGTTCCATTCTTGAGGAACCACAACAACGTGGTCTGGCACACTTTCTGGAGCACATGGCTTTCAACGGAACAAAGCACTTCCCAGGTGATGAAACCGGACTTGGCATCGTGCCCTGGTGTGAAACAAAAGGTATCAAATTCGGCACGAACCTGAATGCATATACCAGTGTCGACCAGACGGTGTACAACATCAGCAACGTACCAACTGAAAATATAAACGTGGTAGACTCTTGTCTGCTGATCCTTCACGACTGGTCGAACGCTATCAACCTTGCCGACAAGGAAATTGACAAAGAGCGTGGTGTTATCCGCGAAGAATGGAGAAGCCGCAACAGTGGTATGCTTCGCATCATGACTGATGCACAGTCGACTCTGTATCCGGATTCTAAATATTCAGACTGTATGCCTATCGGAAGTATTGATGTTATCAACAACTTCCCTTATCAGGATATCCGCGATTATTATGCGAAATGGTATCGTCCGGACTTACAAGGAATCGTTATTGTAGGTGATATCAATGTAGATGAAATTGAAGCTAAACTGAAAAAGGTATTTGCAGATGTAAAAGCTCCGGTAAACCCGGCCGAACGTATCTACTATCCAGTGGCAGATAATCAGGAACCGCTTATCTATATCGGTACAGACAAGGAAGTGAAGAATCCTTATGTGAACATCTTCTTCAAACAAGACGCTACACCGGATTCTTTGAAAAACACCATTGCTTATTATGCTACTCAGTATATGGTCAGCATGGCTATGAATATGCTGAACAACCGTTTGAACGAACTCCGTCAAACCGCTAATCCTCCTTTCACTAGTGCAAGCGCAGAATATGGAAACTATTTCCTTGCCAAGACTAAAGAAGCACTCGCACTTGATGCAAGCAGCAAAATAGACGGTATCGATTTAGCAATGAAAACTGTTTTGGAAGAAGCGGAACGTGCACGCCGCTTCGGATTTACCGCTTCAGAATATGAACGCGCACGCGCCAACTATTTGCAAGCCGTAGAATCTGCTTACAACGAACGTGAAAAGACTAAAAGTGGTTCTTACGTCAACGAATACGTTAACAATTTCCTTGAAAAAGAACCGATTCCGGGAATTGAAGTTGAATATACACTGGTAAACAAACTGGCTCCGAATATCCCTGTAGAAGCTGTCAATCAGGTGATGCAACAACTAATCACTGACAACAATCAGGTGGTTTTGCTGGCCGGTCCGGAAAAAGAAGGAGTGAAATATCCTACCAAAGAAGAGATTGCCGCTCTGCTGAAACAAATGAAGTCATTCGATCTGAAACCTTATGAAGATAAAGTTTCTAACGAACCGCTGATCTCTGAAGATATTAAAGGCGGTAAGATTGTTTCTGAAAAAGCTGGCGAAATCTATGGTACAACTAAGTTGGTACTTTCCAACGGCGTAACCGTATATGTGAAACCAACTGATTTCAAGGCTGACCAGATTGTAATGAAAGGTGTAAGCTTCGGTGGTACCAGCGTATTCCCGAACGAAGAAATTATCAATATCTCTCAATTAAACGGAGTAGCTCTAGTAGGTGGAATCGGTAATTTCAGCAAAGTAGATCTGGGTAAAGCTTTGGCTGGCAAACGTGCAAACGTAGGTGCGGGTATCGGCAACACTACGGAAACTGTTTCCGGTAGCTGTGCTCCGAAAGACTTTGAGACAATGATGCAGCTTACTTATCTGACTTTCACATCTCCGCGTAAGGATAACGAAGCATTCGAATCTTACAAGAACCGTTTGAAAGCTGAACTTCAAAATGCAGACGCTAACCCGATGACTGCTTTCAGTGACACTATTACAAGCGTACTATACGGTCACCATCCACGCGCTATCAGAATGAAAGAAAACATGGTAGACCAGATCAACTATGACCGTATTCTTGAAATGTACAAAGACCGCTACAAAGATGCAAGTGATTTCACTTTCTTCCTGGTAGGAAACGTAGACTTGGCTACAATGAAACCGTTAATCGCCAAATATCTGGGAGGTCTGCCATCTATCAACCGTAAAGAGACTTTCAAAGATAACAAGATGGACATCCGCAAGGGAGAGATCAAAAATGTATTTGCGAAAGCACAGGAAACTCCGATGGCTACCATCATGTTCCTTTATAGCGGCACTTGCAAATATGACTTGCGCAACAATGTCCTGCTTAGCTTCTTAGATCAGGCTCTGGATTTGGTTTACACTGCTGAAATCCGTGAAAAAGAAGGAGGTACATACGGTGTAAGCTGTAACGGAAGTCTTGGTAAATACCCGAAAGAGGAACTTGTTCTTCAGATTGTATTCCAAACTGACCCTGCCAAGAAAGATAAATTGTCTGCTGTTGTTGTAGAACAACTTCACAAAATGGCAAAAGAAGGTCCGTCTGCCGAACACATGCAGAAGATCAAAGAATATATGCTGAAGAAGTATAAAGACGCCCAGAAAGAAAACGGCTACTGGCTTAATAATATGGACGAATACCTCTACACGGGTGTAGATAATACAAAAGACTATGAAAAGTTGGTCAACAGCATTACAGCGAAAGAAGTGCAAGACTTCCTCGCCAAATTGCTGAAACAGAACAACGAAATTCAAGTCATCATGACCGTGCCGGAAGAAAACAAATAAAAATTCTCTAGTATATCTACCGAATGATGATATTCAACGAATTACGCAAACATGGAAGGCTTGCCGCCAAACGGCATCCGATGTATGAAAAGAACAAAGTTGCTAAAATACTCGGTTATGTCATGGGCGCATTCTGGGCTGGTTACCTGATATTCTTCGGTACGACGTTCGCGTTCGGATTTTCTGATATGGTTCCCAACCGGGAACCATATCATGTGATGAACGCAGTGGTTCTGATCTTTATCCTGGCACTGGACTTTCTGTTGCGTGTTCCGTTTCAAAAAACACCGACGCAGGAGGTAAAACCTTACCTCCTGCTGCCGGTTAAACGAATTCGTGTCATCGACTTTTTACTAATCCGCTCGGGACTAAGCCTGTTCAACCTGTTCTGGTTGTTTCTGTTTGTCCCTTTTTCCTTCATCACTATTACCAAGTTTTTCGGTATCCCCGATGTCATCACCTATCTTATCGGTATCTTGCTATTGATTATTGCCAATAATTACTGGTACTTGCTTTGCCGCACTCTTATCAACGAACGTATTTGGTGGATTCTATTACCTATTGCTTTCTACGGTGGAATAGGCTGCCTTCTTTTTATTCCCGAAGATAGTCCTCTCTTCTATTTCTTCATGGATCTGGGAGACGGATACATACAGGGCAACATTCTCTATTTTCTCGGCACCATACTTGTGATTGCCATTTTATGGTTGATTAACCGCAAGATCATGTCCGGACTTATCTATGCAGAGCTGGCAAAAGTAGAAGATAGTCAGATTAAACATGTCTCCGAATATAAATTCTTCGAACGCTACGGGGAAGTTGGCGAATATATGAGGCTGGAACTGAAAATGCTTTTACGCAACCGCCGCTGCAAAGGTGCACTACGCAATATCTCTATCGTAATTGTAGCTTTCTCCGTTGCACTTAGCTTTTCCAGTGTCTATGACGGTAATTTCATGACCTCTTTTATTTGTGTGTATAACTTTGCCGTATTCGGAATGATTATCCTTTCACAGATTATGTCATTCGAAGGTAATTACATTGATGGCCTGATGTCTCGTAAAGAATCAATTATGAGTCTACTGAAAGCCAAATATTACACATACAGCATTGGCGAAATCATACCTTTCATACTCATGATTCCCGCCATCATCATGAATAAACTCACTTTACTGGGCGCCTTCGCCTGGTTTTTCTATACCATCGGCTTTATTTATTTCTGTTTTTTCCAACTGGCTGTCTACAACAAACAGACGGTCCCCTTAAACGAGAAAGTGGCAAGCCGACAAACGAATAGCGCTATACAGATGGTGGTTAATTTCGCTGCTTTCGGTGTGCCTCTCATCTTATACAGTCTATTAAATGCATTTTTAGGTGAAACAATCACTTACATTATTCTGTTAGTTGTCGGTCTCGGATTTACCCTGACTTCTCCTTTATGGATTAAAAATGTATATCATCGTTTCATGAAACGGCGATACGAAAACATGGAAGGCTTCAGAGACAGCCGCCAATAAACGCTCATGAATCATTAACCATATAAACATTGAAGATCATGATTATCATTGACAAACTTAAAAAGAATTTCGGTGAGAAGATTGCCGTAGACATAGAACACTACGAAATCAATCAAGGCGATATGCTCGGATTGGTGGGAAACAACGGTGCCGGTAAAACAACTCTCTTCCGAATCATGCTGGATCTGTTAAAAGCAGACGATGGTAAGGTGATTATTAATGATATTGATGTCAGCCAAAGCGAAGACTGGAAAAGCATTACCGGTGCTTTCATTGACGATGGTTTTCTGATTGATTATCTCACTCCGGAAGAATATTTCTATTTCATCGGAAAGATGTACGGACTAAAGAAAGAAGAAGTGGACGAACGTCTGATTCCTTTCGAACGTTTTATGAGTGGAGAAGTGATCGGGCACAAGAAGCTAATCCGTAACTACTCCGCAGGTAACAAGCAAAAGATCGGAATTATTTCTGCCATGCTTCATTACCCGCAATTACTGATACTGGACGAACCATTCAACTTTCTCGATCCAAGTTCTCAGTCTATCATCAAACATCTGCTCAAGAAATATAATGAGGAGCATCAAGCTACGGTTATCATATCCAGTCACAATCTCAATCATACCGTAGATGTATGTCCGAGGATTGTTTTATTGGAACACGGTGTCATCATCCGGGATATTATCAACGAGGACAACTCCGCAGAGAAAGAACTGGAGGATTATTTTAATGTAGAAGAAGAGTAAACGGTAAATAGGAAATGATAAAATAATGAATGGTAAGTATCCATCCTTACTAAAATTATTGCATAAACTAATTATGATGAGATATATAACAGAAAAGTCTGATACCCATAAGTCTAGTATAAAGAAACCTGATAGAAAGAAAAGATACTTCCTGCAATTCATCCTTTTATTAGGACTGATTGCCAGCCTTAGTTCCTGCCGCACTTCCGCACCCCGGCTGGATTATCAAGCATTGGCACGAGCTTCTATATTGTTGGGGGTAGATATTAATATGGAGGATAACCATAAGCTCTATCTGGAAGCAGCCGACTGGATAGGGGTTCCCTATCGTGGTGGAGGTGATTCGAAACGAGGAGCCGACTGTTCGGGATTAGTTTATCAAGTGTACCGTAAGGTATACCGCACCCAAGTGCCGCGTAACACGGAAGATCTAAAAAAAGAAAGCAATAAAGTCGCCAAACGGAATCTCCGGGAAGGAGACTTGGTATTCTTCACCAGCAGTCGTTCAAAAAATAAAGTAGCTCATGTAGGCATTTACCTCAAAAACGGTAAGTTTATTCATTCCAGCACCAGTAAAGGAGTGATCGTCAGCAACTTGAACGAGAGTTATTATACCAAACACTGGATAAGCGGCGGCAGGATACGTTAATTATCAACTTCTAATGATATAAAATTATGAAATCATTCATCGGAGCAGTTCTATTTATTTGCGTGGCATTCAGCGCCAATGCACAGCTTTTATGGAAAGTGTCCGGCAACGGACTGAACCAACCTTCCTACATCATAGGCACTCACCATCTAGCACCGTTCAGCATCATGGATAGCATTGCCGGACTTAAAAAGGCTATGAATGAAACTCAACAAGTATATGGAGAGATAAAAATGTCGGAAATGCAATCGCCTGCCACCATGGAAAAGATGCAAAAGGCAATGATGATTGAAAGTGATACCACGCTAAACTCTCTCCTTTCTCCGAAAGACTTTGAGACTGCTAATAAATTCTGCAAAGAAAACCTGATGGTAGATTTAAATATGGCTCCGAAGCTAAAACCTGCCTTCCTGTTGAATAATGTAGTGGTGATGGCTTACATAAAACACGTAGGAAAGTTCAACCCGCAAGAGCAACTCGACACGTTCTTTCAAGGCCAAGCCGCCCAAAACGGAAAAAAGGTGGACGGTCTGGAAACTGCCGAATTCCAATTCAACCTGCTTTTCAATGGCAGTTCACTACAACGGCAAGCACAACTATTAATGTGCACTCTTAACCATATAGAGACTGAAGTAGAAAACCTGAAAAAGCTCACAAACGCCTACATGAACCAAGATCTGAACACCATGCTTAAAATCAGCGAAGAGCGTAAAGGCGATCAATGTGACGCACTTCCCGGCGAAGAAGATACCATGATTTACAACCGTAATAAAGCATGGGCTGAAAAACTACCGGCAATCATGAAGCTGTCTCTTATACACATCTCCGAGCCCACGAGACGCTCATGAATCT
>ENA-OYZB01000608-OYZB01000608.1-human-gut-metagenome-genome-assembly--contig:-NODE-608-length-15050-cov-5.981260_pt1 | contig 15050 bp, 20 predicted proteins | sample MGYA00243258_ERZ653467 | MGnify/ENA primary metagenome ERZ653467 (study PRJEB26926, sample SAMN06165011) | human gut metagenome | biome: ENVO:00009003; feature: ENVO:2100002; material: ENVO:00002003... | reverse complement strand
TTCATGAGCGTCTCGTGGGCTCGGAGATGTGTATAAGAGACAGGATATCCTCCTGCACGATGAGGGTGCTGCCCGCCAGCACGAGACCCACCTCCTCCACCGGCTCCCCGGCGCGGAGCAGGCGTGAGCCTTTGGGGAAGGTGTCGATCCTCGCCCCAAGGTAGGAGAGCATGACGGCAAGCTCATCGTCGGAAATGCCGGAGAAAAGCGCCGCCGTATGAAGTACCGGAAAAAATTCTTTCATAAAAAGTTCTCTTTCGTTGAAAATTCAACTGACTTGTTGCTCTTAGTATAGTACAATGAACGCACAAAGGCAACAGGAGGATCGAACATGAAACGACGGATCATTGAAATCGATCAGGATAAACGCCCCGTATTTTGACGGCGCACGGCTCCTGATTGCCGCCGACTGCACCGCCTACGCCTACGCCGCTTTCCACGAGCGGTTCATCAAGGGACACACCACCCTGGTGGGCTGTCCTAAGCTGGACGGCGTGGGTAAGGATTCCTTCGAAGAGGCGTGAGCTTTCTGCAAGAGAGGCAAAGACTATGAGTTATGAAAACTGGAAGGACAAAATCGGCACATTTGAAGTGATGGACGTGCGGGGCAAAAAGATGGACTTCTTCCCCGCATTGAAGGCGAAGGCTGCCGCGCTGAAAAACGGCGAAGGACTGCATATCATCCAGACCTTCGAGCCTGTCCCCCTGTACCCGGTGCTGGCTCTTATGGGCTTTGAGCATCACACGGAGAAGGTAAGCGGCAGCGAATATCACATCTGGTTTTATCGAGTGAAGAAAGGAGAATAACCGCATGAGCTACGAAAACTGGAAGAATAAGGCGCAGGGGTTTCAGACCGTGGATGTGCGCCATATACAGGGCAGCTTCTTTGAAGGGCTGAAGAAAAGAGCCGAGGCGTTGGAGGTGGGCGAAGGATTACACATCATCCAGACCTTTGAGCCGCATCCACTGTACGCTGTCATGGAGGGCTTGGGCTACGAGCACCACACCGAGCGGCGGAGTGAGGCGGAGTTCCATGTCTGGTTCTGCCGTGTGGAGAAGAAGGAAGGCGACAGCTCCGCTCCCTTCAAGCCGCTGGCTCTTTTGAACTATCCCATGATCGATGAAAAGCTGGGGCAGATCGCCGTGGATTTTTGGGAGACCACATGGCAGAGCGAGAAGCGCGTACTGCCCTACGAAACGCGGCTGCTGCTGTCCCTGACCAACGCTGTCGGTGCGGGCCGGATGAGGCAGGCGGCGCGGGAGCTGGTAAAGGCATATATCCACGGTGTGGAGAGCGCCGCGTTGGACGACGTGTTCGAACTGCTGGCATGGAATCAGGGCATCGGCTTTTTCAGCAGCGAGATCGGCCCCTCGGCGCTGTTTCAGGCGTACAAGCTCATTAAAAACGGTGAGAAGCAGGGCAAGTCCCGGGAGGATATCTGCAGCGCGCTGCGCGAGAAATTCGGGGAGAAGAACCCAGAGATGCAGGTCTTGAACAGATGATAAGGAGTTGTTTTGTATTATGACCATTCAAACGGTAACAGATGCCATCCGCTATGTAGGGGTGGATGATAACACATTGGCACTCTTTGAAAACCAGTACCCCGTCCAGCCTATGGGAGTGAGCTACAACTCCTATGTCATTCTGGACGAGAAAATCGCCGTGATGGACAGCGTGGACGCACGGGCGGCGGAGGAATGGCTTTCCAATGTAGCGCAGGTGTTGGAGGGGCGCAACCCCGACTATCTTGTGGTCACACACATGGAGCCGGATCATTCCGGCAGCCTCATGCGACTGGCACAAAAGTACCCGGAGATGAAGATCGTGGGAAACGCGAAAACATTTACCCTGCTCAAGCAGTTCTTCGGCACAGGTGCATTGTCGGAAGACCGTATGCTGGAGGTTGGTGAAAGAGATACGCTTTCCTTGGGTTTGCACCGGCTGCGCTTTCTGCTGGCGCCGATGGTACACTGGCCGGAGGTGATGGCAGCGTATGAAGAGGAGGAAAAGATCCTGTTCTCGGCGGATGCCTTCGGCCGCTTTGGTTCACTGGAACGGACTGCCCGTGCCCCCTGGGCACCGCAGGCCCGGCGGTATTATTACAACATCGTCGGAAAGTATGGCGCACAGGTGCAGGCGCTGCTGAAAAAAATCTCCGCGCTGGAGATCAAAACGATCTGCCCGCTCCATGGCCCCATGCTCACAGAAGACTTGGGAGAGTATCTGCGGCTCTATGATCTCTGGTCACAATGGAAACCGGAAGAACCGGAGGGCATCCTGATCGTCCACGCGTCCATCCATGGAAATACCGCATACGCATCGGAGGCCCTCAAGAGCAAGCTGGAGGGAAAAGGTGCGCAAGTCACCATGTGCGATCTGACGGCAACAGACCTTTCCTATGCCGTGACCAGCGCATTCTACTGTGGGAAACTGGTGTTGGCCTGCGCCACCTATGACGGAGGACTGTTTCCGCCCATGAAGGAGTTTTTGGAACATTTACAGACAAAGGGATTCCGGAACCGCCGGGTTGGTCTTATTGAAAACGGCTCTTGGGCACCTGCTGCCGCGCGGCTGATGCGCACCAAACTGGAGGAGATGAAGGATATCCACCTTTACGAAACGGTAGTGTCTCTGCGTGGTGCATTGAACCAAACCAGCGAAGCGCAGATGGACGCTCTGGTGGCGGAGCTCTGCGCGGAGTAGGCGGCGAGTCTGGCTTCGTCCGGCCGCCCGATGCCTCAAAAGCAAAACATCGTCGCTGATTTATTTAGACAACAATATGGCGTTGAGTGATGCCGAAGCTTTGAAAATGGATCGAAGCGCAGCCGTAGAGAATATCTGCGGCTGCGCTTTTTGCATTTTGACCATGGTGCAAACGGATGGCTTTGACCGTTACCCTCGGTTTCTAAAGAGACACGAAGTGTGCTACATGGAAGCGTATCATAGATCTGCTCCATATGAAGAGATCCGGGAGTACGTCAAGGAGCACACCGGTCTGAACGTGAGCAACCTCTATATTGCACAGGTCAAGCGCAAGTGCGGCATCAAGGAGCGGCAGAACTACAACAAGCCTAAGGCTGAGAACCCCAAGCAGCTTAAGTGCCCGCCGGAGAAGGAAAAAGCCATCCGGGAGGCACTGAAGTATTTTAAGATGATTTGAAATAAAAAAATAGACGGATGTCTGTCAACTGGCAGACATCGTCCATTTTTATGATAATCTGTTATGATCGCAGTTCCTCAAGCAATGCCGTGCATCCTTCCAGTATATCCTGCCATGTGGCTTCAAAATCTCCTGTGAACCATGGGTCTGCCACTTCACGGGGATGATCCGTATGCGCCATCAGCAGCGAGACTTTATGCTGTGGGTCTCCGCCGACAAGCCGCAGGATGTCGCACAGATTACTTTCGTCCATGCCAATCAGATGATCATACCGTGCATAATCCAGCCGGGTCATCTGCCGGGCGGTCTTGCCGTTGCAGTCGATGCCATGTTCTGCCAGCTTCTGCCGTGCAGGAGGATAGACCGGATTTCCGATTTCCCATGCACTGGTGGCGGCTGATGCGATTTCAAATTGCTCGGATAGTCCTGCCTTGGACGTAAGGTCTTTCATCACATACTCCGCCATCGGGCTTCGGCAGATATTTCCGAGACAAATAAATAAGATCCTGGTCATGCCGGGTCGTTCTCCTTTTGGCTTACAAAAGCATAGCCGCCGTGGGTAGTGCGGATAAAGTTTCCGCAGTCGGCCAGTTTCTTTCGCAGATTGGAAACGGTATTTGCCACGACCTTTAAGGTGTCGTCACAGTTTTGTCCCCACACAGCACGGAAAAGCTCTTCTTTTGAGAAGATTTGTCCTTCGTGGGAGGCAAGCATCAGCAGCAAATCGAACTCCAGTCGTGTAAGGGAGACTTTTCTGCCGTTGCACGACACTTCGTGGGTCATTCCGTCCAGTGTAAGCCCCGGAAGAACCAACTTCTCCCATGAATCAATGGATATTTGCTCTGCCTCGATGTGCTCTCGTTCCAGAAGCATCCGGATCTTCTGCTCCAATTCCGGGTCAGGCTGTCGGGTTTTTATAACGATCATGGCAAACTCCTGCGTGTATTTTACTCTGCGGCGGTATCCATTTCCCGGAGCAGGTTTACCATCTCGATGGCACTGACTGCACAGTCATAGCCTTTATTACCTGCTTTGGTGCCTGCCCGCTCGATGGCCTGTTCGATGTTTTCGGTGGTCAGAACACCAAAGAGGACGGGAACCCCGCTTTCCAGCGAGACCGTGGCAATGCCTTTGGAAACCTCATTGCACACATAGTCGTAATGGCTGGTAGAACCGCGAATCACGGCACCAAGGCAGATCACAGCATCATACTTTCCGCTTTTTGCCATTTTAGAGGCAACCAGTGGGATCTCAAAAGCACCCGGAACCCATGCAACATGAATATCAGCGTCCTGCACATCGTGCCGGAGCAGGCCATCCATTGCTCCGCTCAGAAGTTTGGACGTGATAAATTCGTTGAAGCGGGCAGCTACGATACCGACCTTGATGTTCTGAGAAACCAGCTTGCCTTCAAATGTTTTCATTTTTAAATACCTCTTTCGTTGTTAATATTCCAGAAGATGCCCCATCCGTGCCTGCTTCGTTTTCAGGTAAAACAGGTCATACGGGGTCGCCGTCATCTGAATGGGTACGCGCTCGGAGATCTCCAGCCCAAACTCGGAGAGCTGATATACTTTGTCCGGGTTATTGGTAAGCAGGCGCAGGCTTTTTACGCCAAGTTCCCGGAGGATCTGCGCGCCGAGATAATACTCCCGTTCATCTCCATGGAACCCCAGAGCGAGATTGGCTTCCAGCGTATCCATGCCCTGCTCCTGAAGTTCATAGGCACGCAGCTTGTTGATCAGACCGATGCCCCGGCCTTCCTGCCGCATATAGAGCAGGATACCCCGGTCTTCTTTTTCGATCTGCGTCATGGCAGCGGCCAGCTGCTGGCCGCAGTCACAACGCAAAGAGCCAAATGTATCTCCTGTCAGGCATTCCGAGTGGACGCGGCACAGAATATCCTTTCCATCGCCAATGTCACCTTTTACCAGTGCAATGTGATGCTCTCCGTTCAGGCGGCTCACAAAACCATAAGCTCTGAAGGTGCCATACTTGGTGGGCAGGTTCACTGCCGTCACCTGATCGACCAGTTTATCGTGACACTTGCGGTACTCCTGTAAGTCACGGATGGTGATGAATTTGATCTGGAAACGCTCTGCCAGCTTTGCCAGTTCAGCGGTGCGCATCATCGTGCCATCCTCCCGCATGATCTCGCAGCACAGGCCGCATTCTTTCAGCCCTGCCAGACGGCACAGGTCAACGGTTGCTTCCGTGTGACCGTTGCGCTCCAGTACACCGTTCTTTTTTGCCAGAAGGGGGAACATATGGCCCGGTCTGCGGAAATCTTCTGCTTTTGAGTGGTCGTCCACACAAGCCATCGCCGTAATGGAACGCTCTGCGGCAGAAATGCCCGTAGAAGTAGAAACGTGGTCGATGGACACAGTAAATGCCGTTTCATGGTTGTCGGTATTATGCTGCACCATCTGCGGAAATTGCAGCTTCTGGACGAAAGCCTCGGACATCGGCATACAGATCAGACCTTTGCCGTGGGTCGCCATAAAGTTGACGTTTTCGGTGGTGGCAAATTCGGCAGCACAGATGAAGTCCCCCTCGTTTTCACGGTCGGGGTCATCCGTTACCAGAATGATTTTTCCTTGCTTCAGGTCTTGCAAAGCTTCGGGAATGGTATTGAAGTTCATCGTAAACTCTCCTTAAAAGCCGCAGCGCAGCAGCATTTCTTTTGTGAGCGTGTTTTGTTTCGGTGCTTCTGATGGAAGCAGCTTCTCGATATATTTTCCGATAACATCGGTTTCCAGATTGACAAAATCCCCTTTGTGCCGCTGGTTCAGGTTCGTCTGACAGACGGTGTGCGGTATCGTGGACACGGAAAAGCCTGTAGGTTCCACCGCAGCCACGGTCAGGCTGATACCGTCTATTGTGATAGAGCCTTTTTCAACGACATAGCGAAGGATCGCAGAATCTGCATGAATGGTGTACCAGATAGCCGTATCGTCTTTTCGGATATTAGCAATGCGTCCGACGCCATCCACATGGCCTGCTACGATGTGTCCGCCAAAACGTCCGTTGGCCGGCATGGCACGTTCCAGATTGACAGCACTTCCAACGGTGAGCTGTGCAAGTGCAGAGCGGTTCAAGGTCTCGTGCATGACATCCGCAGCAAAGCTATCCGGGAAGAGCTGCCTGACGGTCAGACAGATGCCGTTGACGGCGATGCTGTCGCCGATCCTGGTTCCTTCCAGAACCGTTTTTGCACGAACAGTCAGTACGGCGGAATGCTGTCCCCGATTGATGGATTTTATTGTTCCGACTTCTTCCACGATTCCGGTAAACACGGGTACTCCACCTCACTTTCGATCAGGAAATCTTTGCCAAGCTGTTCCAATCGGCTGTTCTTCAGGCGGAATGCAGCATCCGGAAGCGGGACACCTGCACCCTCAATGGGTGCTTTGGCATCCCTTCCTCCGAACAGCTTCAGGGCAATGTAAGCCTGTACCTGCTGCACGATGCCGCTTTCCAGTGCAGACCAGTTCAAGGTTCCGCCGCCTTCCAGCAGAATGCTGTCGATCTGCTCCTGCCCCAGCTGTTCCATCAGTTGCAGAAGATTCACATGACCGCAATGCGCTTCCAGACAAAGGACCCGGCACCCGGCCTGTTGATATGCCGCCTGCTTCTCCGGGTCGCCGCAGCAGGTCGCAAGAATGGTGGGGACCTGTTTGGCGGTCATGACCACCTGTGATTGCAGCGGTGTCCGCAAATGTGTATCACAGATGATCCGGACGGGATCACGGCCACCCTCTATCCGGCAGGTCAGCAGCGGGTCATCTGCCAGGATGGTTCCGACTCCCACCATAATGCCGCGGAATCGGTGTCGCTGCCGTTGAACATGATTCCGGGCAATTTCCCCGGTGATCCATTTGGAAGCGCCTGTGTATGTGGCGATTTTTCCGTCCATCGTCATGGCGTATTTCATGGAAACGAAGGGGCGTTTTGTGGTGATATAGTGGAAGAACACCTTGTTCAGCGCATCGCATTCCTCTTGCAGAACATTTTCGGTCACATCTATGCCGTGTGCGCGCAGGATTGCAATTCCTTTTCCAGCCACCAGCGGATTCGGGTCAGCAGAACCCACGACCACCCGGTGAATGCCCGCGTCCAGAATCGCATCCACGCAGGGCGGCTGCTTTCCGTAATGGCAGCACGGCTCCAATGTCACATACATGGTCGCTCCCTGCGGATCTTCGGTGCAGGATGCCAGCGCATTGCGCTCCGCATGAGCCTGACCGTATCTCTGGTGCCAGCCCTGTCCGATGATCCTGCCCTCTTTTACGACCACGGCACCCACCATCGGGTTGGGAGACGTCCATCCGCAACCCTTTTTTGCAAGCTGCAAAGCCAGACGCATATACTCTTTGTCGTTCATCGTGTCGCCTCCAAAAGAAAAAGCCCTGAACAAAAACGTTCAGGGCAAGCCGAAAAGACACAAGGGACCCTTGTGCAAAAAAGAAAGCTCCAGAATGCAAACGCATCCCAGAGCAGCCTCCACAAGCGCAGAACCGTGCGGGCTCTGCGCTTGGTATCTTCTTTCATCCAGACTGTACTGTCGGCTTCGGAGTTTCACCGAATCATGCCTTACGGCTCGTGGGCTGTACCACCGGTAGGGAATCGCACCCTGCCCTGAAGATTTCTGATTCAATTACAGCGGCATTATAGCACGGCTCCTTTCGGATTGCAAGGGCATTCTGCAAACCGGGACGAAACCGGGATGAAGCGAATCGCTACAACAATAAAATCACATCGTCCGTAGGACAATGTGAACGGAGAATCCAAAGGGGCGCGGGTCGCCAGTGGCGACCTCAAAATGCGTTGCATTTTGAAGCGCTTGACCGAGCCGACAGGCGAGAGCAGCGCCCTTTGGCACACGACTTTGCTTGCAAAGTCTATTCCGAACAAGACGGTACGAATGGGAGGTGCTGGAAATGGCAGCAGAAAAGACCAAGGTCTACACATGAAGGTAGATACCACTGCCATTGAGCAGGAGATCGCCGCCTATGAGAAGCAGCTACGGCAGCACTACTCCACAAAATCCCGGCTTATGGAGGAGATCGACAGCCTTGACCCGGACGACCGGCACTTTATCGCCCGAAAATCTGACCTTGACGACCGCCTTTATAAGATGTACGATAAAATCGAAGAGGTGGAAAATGGACTGATGGATGCCCGGGCAAAGAAGCAGGCCATTGAAGCCGACAAAATCACAGGCGACAACATCTATAAGATCCTGATTTGCTTTGACAAGTTTTATGCCACCATGACCGAGGCGGAACGCCGCAGACTGGTGGAAATTTTGATCGACGAGGTGCAGATCTACCCGGAACGCCAGCCTAATGGACAGTGGCTGAAGGCCGTCCGGTTCAAGCTGCCCATCATCGACCATGACCTTGAATTGAGTTTGGACAATCAGGATCGTGTCGAAGTCGTAGACGCTCTGATACCCCAGCGCCAGCAGCTTTTGTGCAGCATCCTTGCTGCGGCGGCCGCTGCGGCAGTAGATCAGCAGCGTCGCCTCCTTATCGGGCAGCGTCTCGGGCATTTCGCTCCCGATGCTCTCGTTGGGCACAAGGACGGCGTTTTCAATATGCCCGCCATCGTATTCCTCCCGGGTGCGGACATCCACCACCACGATCTCCTGCGAGATCATCATCTCATAGGCTTCCTCGGCGCTGATCTTATGATACGCCGCCTTGCCGGGAGCATCCTCCTCTGTCGGCACCGGCTTGTCCTTGGTTCCCCCGCAGCTCACCAGAAGCAGTGCAAGCACGGCGGCAAGTGCCGCGAAAAGCAATATCTGACGCATAATCAACCTCCAATGCAACTGTGTTTACTGCTGATACAGTTTATATTGAAATATAACAGATACAGTTAAAACTGTTAAGGTACTTCGAGGCAGCTTTTGGCGCACAAGCCCTTTGTGGTTGTTGACAGAGAAGAAAATATAGGTATAATAAAAGCAAAATAATAAGATTCATTTTTGCATTTGGAGAGTTGGCGGTATGCCAAAATACGCAGAGGAGATATTGGCCGCCGTAACGGAGCTGCAGTAGCGTCCCACGGCGGAGTAGGTGTTCCTGGAGATGAAAAGGGAGCATTCCAGCATCGCTCTGGGTACGGTATATCTGCCCTGCCTGCCGGGAGCAGGAAAAAGACAATCTTATGGAGGAGAAGTATCATGAACGCTAAGGTATCTAAGCTGATCAACGAGCAGATCAATAAGGAGTTCTACTCCGCCTATCTGTATCTGGACTTTGCCAACTACTACGCCGCCGCCGGACTGGACGGCTTTGAGAACTGGTACCGGGTACAGGCGCAGGAGGAACGGGATCACGCCATGCTGTTTTATCAGTATTTGCAGAATAACGGCGAGGGCGTCACCTTTGAGGCTATCGCAAAGCCGGAGTGGGAACGAGGCGACCACATGACCCCGCTGAAAAAGGCACTGGAGCACGAGAAGCTGGTCACCGCCAGCATCAATGCCATCTACGCCGCCGCATACGAGGTCAAGGACTTCCGCACCATGCAGATGCTGGACTGGTTCATCAAGGAACAGGGCGAGGAAGAGAAGAACGCCGCTGACCTCATTACCAAGATGGATCTGTTCGGCGGTGACAGCAAGGGGCTGTATATGCTAAACAGCGAGCTGAAGGCACGGGTCTACACCGCGCCCTCGCTGGTGCTGTAAGCCCCGCGTGTCTGCTGGCTTTCGCATCAGGCAAAAGGCAGACTACATACAGGTGGCCTGCCTTTTCTTCCACCAGATGGTTAGAACTGACTAACCGTGTATAAAACAGAAAGGACTTCAGAACTTGAACAAGGAAAAGGAGATCGAAACCGTTACCCTCATGGTGCGCCGGTATTATTGTGGCGTGCATTGGACAAGGGGCGAGGCGCTTTGTCCGGCGTGCAATGCACTGCTGGAATACGCCTGAGAGCGGCGGGACAGATGCCTGCACGGGAAAATTTAGTGGCACTTTGAATCCTTTCCGAGAGGCACAATGCGGCAAAAAATAAAGAAGAGATAAGGGCAACGGCTATGAAAGAACGAAAGACCTTCTGGGACAAAAATGCCGGTCGTTACGACCGCTTTATGCGAAAGGATCGGGCGGCATACGAAGAGATGTATAAGCTGATCCGGCCGGTGGTGAAAGCCAAAACGGTGCTGGAGCTGGCGACCGGCACGGGACTGATTGCAAAGCACATTGTGAACGCGGCAGCGCACATCGAGGCGACGGATGCCTCCGCGGAGATGATTGCAGAGGCCAAGCGTGATAACCACTCTGCCAAGCTGCACTTTTCCGTGCAGGATATGTTCCGCCTTCCCTATGCGGATAAGTCCTTTGATGTGGTGATCGTGTCCAATGCGCTGCACATCGTGCCGCAGCCGGAAAAAGCCCTACAAGAAATCAAGCGGGTGCTGAAAGAGGACGGCGTGCTCATCGCGCCGACCTTCACCCACGCGGGAAACTCGTTTTCCGGCAAGGTCAAGGCATTTTTCATGAAGCTGGCGGGCTTCCCTCTCCACAGCAGATGGACGAGCGAGGAATACCTGCGTTTCCTGCGGCAAAACGGCTGGACGGTGCGGAAAAGCGCTGTCCTGAAAGCCTCGTTCCCGCTGACCTATGCCGAGTGTGTAAAAATGGAGGTGTGATATGTCATTCTTTGAAAATACCCGCAAGCCCGTGGGCTTTGGCGGGAAAATTATGGTCGCCATGATGAATCTCGGTCACAGCGCCGTGGCCCGGTGGGGGCTTCAATTTCTGAATACTGCGCCGGACGCCAAGGTGCTGGACTGCGGCTGCGGCGGTGGGGCGAACATCCGACGGCTGCTGAAAAAATGCCCACAGGGCGTCGTCAAGGGCATCGACTATTCGCCCGTCAGCGTGGAGAAGTCGAAAAAGGTCAACGACGTCGCCATCGCGGAGGGTCGCTGCGCCGTTTTGCAAGGCAGCGTGGCAGATATGATGTTTACGGACAACTGGTTCGATGCGGTGACGGCCTTTGAAACCGTCTATTTCTGGCCTGATCTGCCTCGGTGCTTCCGGGAGGTTTACCGGGTGCTGAAGGTCGGCGGGACATTTCTCATCTGCAACGAAGCAAGCGGCGACACGGACAAGGACGAGAGGTGGACGGAGATCATCGGTGGCATGACCATCTATAAGGACACCGAGCTGAAGGCGTATCTGGAGCAGGCGGGCTTTCACGAGGTGCAGATACACAAAAAGAAAGGCTGGCTCTGCGTCTCAGCGCAGAAATGAGGGAGAAGCAGACAGATGAAGGACAAGAAGCTCCTATTCGACCGCAAATCGCATTGACAACGGAAAAAAAGCCCGCTTCCTTCAATGTCAGTGCGATCGGTCTCCAGTACGTACTGGTATGTTCCATTACAATACGGATATCGCCTCCCAGTTTTTGAGTGTGGATGCCAGCTTTTTCAAGTCACTGTTCGTGTGGTGGACCTCAAAAGGACGAAGTACAATTGTTCAGCTCAAGCAATGCTTCGTTCTCTCAGCACATCTTCATTGTAGCTTAGGTTTGGGCATCTGTATAGCTCACTGGCTGTGAGCTTCTCAGAACCAACACCATTGTGGCAAGCAGTGCAGACGTATATACATCTGCTTATTTTGCGTTGCAAAACGCTTGTTGGGGAACGCCCCAAGCCCCTTTGATCTGCATTTCCCAATGCAGGCTGCGCATCCCTTCGGGACGCTTTTTACCCGGTGATGTGCTCTGGGTCGTTCAAAACTTGCATGAGGTGAGAAGCGGCTTCTGCAAGGGAATCGTACTTCATCTGTTCAGGAACTGGCGTTTCCAGAAGCGAAACACCCCACGCTTGCATACGGTCCGCAAGTTCTTTCTGTGCCTGCAATGCCGCCTCCTTACGCACATCCGGGGTAGTTTCTGCATCCAGAACGTAGGCTGCGGAGTATTTTCCGTTGCGGTCTTCCGTCAACTGCACCATGGAGTAGTGCTCATTCCAAAAGCGGCAGAAGCGAACCCTGCCGCCGATCTCTTCAATTTCGGAGCGCAGCTCTTCATCATCGCTCCATTGCGGCACTTCGGAGAGAACACTCTGCAACTGCTCATACGCCTGCTGCTCGGCAGGGGTTACTTTCTTGCATCGGTATTCCCGCTGGATGGCGCGCTGCCAGTACAACGCCAGCTTGCCTTGTTTTGCTCGCTCGATCGCATCCTGAATATCAGCTAAAATGTCGTACCGTGGTTCTCTCATTTTGATACCCCCAAACAATCGACTCTTTAGGAAACAATACATCCTGTAAGAATTATTATAGTCGAAAGGAATGCAAAAGAAAAGCGCACCGGCTAGATTTCAGCCGATGCGCTTGCAAAGTTTGTGGTTTATTCCTCGTTTGTGAGGTAAGGGAGATTGGCGATATAGGTGTCCAGCAAGTCGAGTGCTGCCTTTTTCTGAATAGGGGTCAAGCCTTCCAGCCGCTTGCAGATCTCGTCGTCGGTCACATGGGATGCACTGGGAACCAGATCACACAGCAATGTGTCTGCGGAAATATTCAGAGCATTCAGAAGTTTGACAATGGTGGCAAGACCGGGTTCCTTTAAGCCACGCTCTACCATGCCGATATAGTTGGAGGAAAGCTCGGATTTTTCCGCAAGCTGTTCCAGCGTCAACCCATGCTTTATACGCTGCTCCCGTAGTCGCTGTCCAAAAAGCTCTTTCATAGTGCAACCTCATCCTATCGTGTTCTTTACACTCCATAGGATACCTGTTGACCGCACCAACATACACAATCGAAAGAAATAAACCATTCCGTTAAAGATTGAACCAACGAAAAAAGATTGCCGAGTGCCGACCTCTTGCGGTCAACTCTCGGCAATCTGCGTTTATCGAACCTGCTCGTTCTCCTGTGCTGGCTTTTCCTCCGCAAAAAAGCGTTCCACGTTTTTCTGTGCCCGAACCAGTTCTTGCATCTCGTTCCGTGCCTTGCGGTAGACCGGGTAAGCGGCTTTCTTCTTGGTCAGCAGTTCTGAGAACTCCGCATCCAACTCCTTGACCTTCGGCAGCTTTTTCATCCCGGCTTCGTCAAAGGCAGCTTTCGCCGCCTTGTGCAGAGTAATCTCCTCCCGATGGGCTTCCAAAAACTTTTTACTGTACCCCGACTTGCGGTAGGCATCATAGACCGGGCGGGTCTTGGCATAGTTGATGATGTGGGTTTTCAGCACGGCAATCTCTGTCAGCCTTGCTTCTGCTGCCTTGATGGAATCGCCCATGGCATGATAGCGTTCTGTCGCCGCCGTTGCACGTTCCCGCAGTTCCTCGGCACTGCTGATCTTCTGCTCCTGTAAAAATAGCAGCGTTTTGGACATCTCCTTCAGGTTGAACTTGGTTGCCCACTTTTTGTAGCCAACGCTTTTGCCCTCTGCCATTTTCCCCTGAATGTCCACCAGCAACTGGAAGGGCTGCTCTTTGGGCTGTTTTTTCTGGTACGGCTGGTGCTTCGCCTTTCCCTCCAGCACCGCCTTGATTTCATCCTCACTGTACCCGGTGCCCAGTGTGCGGAAACGGATAAATCGTTTCTGCCCCTTGCCCTTCACTGCCGTATGCTTGCCACGCTTGACTTCAAAACCCTGCTGCTCCAGCTTTTGCAAAAATGCTTCGTAATCCTCCGGCTTCTCCGCAAGGATTGTGTCGATGATTCCGCACAGGCGGTCACGGTTGCTCTCCTTTGGAGGATAGAGAACACGCTTCTGCCGCTCCCGGTAGGGCTTCTTTTCAATGACGGACAACTGGTGTTCTAAGCAAATCAGGTCGCTCAACCGCTGCACAGCCAGCCCGGACAATAAAAAATCCCGGAATTTCCGGGCGCTGTCCAACGCAGTGGAGTTGTAGATAATGTGATTATGAATGTGTTCCCGGTCCGTGTGGGTTGCAACGATAAACGCATACTTGCCTTTGGTGAAACGCATTGCCAGCTCATAACCCACCTTGTTGGCTTCTTCGGCGGTGATCTCGCCGGGTTTGAACGACTGCCGGATCTGATAGGCAATCACGTCACTTTTTTGTCTGCGCCCAGTGACAAGTTCATACTGCCGTTTGGACAGCATAAATTCTTCATCCACCGTCAAAGGACTGCATTCGTAACTGCTGACCAGTTCGCCCTGCTCAGTCTTGTCGGGATTCTGTACATAGTCTATGCGGCTTTTCAGACAGGCCGCAACCGATTTGCCCTTGTTTTTGTGCAGCGCGATCAGCCGTGTTGCGGCCATCCTGAATCACCCCCATAAAAGAAAAAGCCGCCCGAAGGCGGCAAAAGGTTGAAAATGCTCCTTACAGTTCGGCCAACCACTCACTGAACCGCCCGATGCCCTCGGTGATGGCAGTTGCGCCGAAAAAGAGGACAAAGCAGAGGAATTCGGCTACCAGCAAGATAAGGAACTGATTCCAAGTCTGACGGTAAGCAGTGTAGATGCCGCAGCCGAAGATGTAGAGCATCAGCGGAGCAACTACATAGCTGGACAGGGTTAGCAGCCACCTTGCCATCAGAGCTAGAAACGCCACAAAGAGAGAAATCGGGAAAAGAACAATTTTCTTCAGCATAGACATCATATCAAGCACTTCCTTTCTGTTCGCCCTTATTATAAAGGTATCGACTACTACGTTGCAAGGATGTCAAGCGTTATATGTACACCCGCAGTCCTCCAACTGCGGGAATTTTTATAGCTCTGCCAGCTTGGAAAGAATCTGCTTGCCGATATCAATCAGTTCATCCAGCCGGGTGCGTAGATCGGCAAGGTCGGCAGAATAGATCTTGCCGCACTCGTTGGCACGCTTGGCGTACTGGTTCAGATTGTTGCTGCACATCTGCAAGAGATCTGTCTCTTATACACATCTGACG
>ENA-OYZB01000570-OYZB01000570.1-human-gut-metagenome-genome-assembly--contig:-NODE-570-length-15793-cov-4.328123_pt1 | contig 15793 bp, 15 predicted proteins | sample MGYA00243258_ERZ653467 | MGnify/ENA primary metagenome ERZ653467 (study PRJEB26926, sample SAMN06165011) | human gut metagenome | biome: ENVO:00009003; feature: ENVO:2100002; material: ENVO:00002003... | reverse complement strand
TTCTTGCCTGAAGCAGCTGCCTTTTCACGTGCCAGACGGTTCCTTTCAGCACGGGCGGCCCGCTCACGGGCGGCTTTGGCTTCGGCTTCGGCACGGGCGATTTCTTCAGCTATCTGCTTTTCGATCTGGCGGTTCAGGGCATCAGCCTGCTTCTTCTTCTTTTTCAGATCAGCCTGTAACTGCTTCTGTTTCTTGTTTAACTGCTGCACCTCCTCTTTTTGGCTCGATTCTTCGGTCTGGAGCTTGCGGCTTTCATCTTCCCGTGCCCCCAATAAGGCGTTCTTCTCGGAACGCGTCTTTTCCAGTTCTTTCTGCTTGTCGGCAATTTCCTTTTGCTTATCGATAATTTCGGATGCTTGCTTCTTCTGCCAGTCGGCATACTCGCGAAGGTAACGCATACGGCGAAGAGACTGGGCGAAATTGTCAGCGGAAAGGATAAACAGCAATTTATCCTGCGAACTACGGCATTTGTACATGCTTTGAACCGATTTACCGTAATTCTGCCGTTTATTCCCCAACTCTTTTTCCAGTTGGGAGATGTTACGGCGGGAAGAAGCTATTTGTTTGTCTATTTCCCCGATCTCTTGGTTCAGGAGACTGATAACCTGTTTACGAGAAAGAATTTGTTTGGAGAGCAGGTTTAGCCGGTTTAGAGAGTTACGTGCCGTCTGCCGCGTCTCGTCCAATAACTGGCTGGTCATCTCGATCTCGGCAAGTGCGGCTTTACGCTGTTTTTCGAGTTCGCGCACTCTTGCCGAGTTCTGTGCGAAAACAGAACCGATCGACAGCACGAATATGACGAACCAGAGATATCTCATCTTACATCTTACTACTACTCAACGATTTGATAATCTGAGACAATGTGATACGTTTATATTTGGCAGGAATGGAAAAATCCATTTTCACTGGGACATCCGTCTGCATACGGGAGAAATACAGCGTGATTCCTCCTTGCGAAGCGCCCTCCTTCATCACCTGCACATCCATTTTCATCGGGAATGGCTGTCCGTCTGCCAAGCGAAAATCGGCATAGTCCCATTGCAGGGCGTAACGGTCTGAAGGTTCGGCAATACAGGTTGAGAGAATCTTCTCCTCTCCATCCGCCATAAAAGTGTACAATAGTCCCATCACATCCTTTACCTGTATTTCGGCTGTGGGTCCGTCCTGCTTCAACTTAAAACGACTATACTGCTTCGGGCTGATCCCTTGCTGTCCAGGAAGGAACAGATGATTGGTGAAAAGCGCCTGCAGATTATAAAAATTGAACTCAATCGGCGTCTGCCCTTTTAGGTTGGCATAATTATCAGCTACATAGCGCTTGTTCATGCGGTCGATCACTTTTACGCTATCCACACTGATCTCGGCGCGGAAAACCTCAATACCTAAAAAAGGTTGTACGGACAACTGGAAAGCGCTGTCTTTTACCATCTTCAGGTCAACACGAGAACTCATATTGTTACCCGGCAGGTTCAAGTCTACGTTCAGGCGTGCGGTCAGGGTTTCATACTTAAACGCCTGCTCCTGCATAAGCGCAAAGAACTCGTTATGCGCTTTCGCTCCGCTTGCTTCGACCGTACCGACTTTCTTGGTCGATTTGCAGCCTGTGAACGACAGAGCGATAAAAAAGACCAGCACAAAGGCAAAGCTTATCTTATTCATTCTTGACCTCCTCTTCTATATAGGTTCCTTCTGCGATCTTGCGATCCAGCACCTCACTTTCTTTTCCCATCTCCTTCGCTTTCTTCCACTGTTCAAGCGCTTTTTCCTTATCACCACTCATAAAGAGGATATCGCCGTAATGGTCCACCAGTTCGGAACTTTTGGTCGTATCGTTGGCAAGAGCGCTCTCTATGTATATCTTGGCAAGCGTATAGTTTCCTTGTACAAAGAATATCCAAGCATAGGTATCAAGATAAGTCGAATTGTTCGGTTCCAGTTTGACCGCCAACGCGCTCATCCGCTCCGCCTTTTTCAGGTCTTTCTTTTCCAGTGAAAGAAAATAGGCATAATTATTGAGGACGACCACATTCTTATCATTATATTTCAAAGCTTCGTCATATGCCTTGTAGGCTTCCGGCATATTCTTGATCTGATAGTAAATATCGCCTATCTGCCCATAAAAATCAGACTTCAACCCGACGTTCGTCTCTGGAATAATCTCCAGGCCGGCTTTGTAAGTATCCAGTGCATCCTGATACTTTTCCTGCTGGAAATAGGCGATCCCAAGATAAAAGTAATACTCCGGTGCATCGGGGAAAAGCTCCTGGCAACGGGTACAAATACGGATCACTTCGGGGATGTCTTCCGACTTCAACGCCAGATTCAGGAGTTGTTGCCAGGCAGCAGCATTCGAAGGCTCCATCTCGGTAATCAGCTGAAACTGGAAACGGGCTTCGTCTGTCTTTCCCTGCGTAATCAGCAAACTACCGTACATCTGTTTCAGATCGATATCTTCCGGATGTTGTTCCAGCAATGTCAGGAAAAGGGCATTCGCGCTCTCGGTCCATTTCTTCGTCTGCTGCAATTTGAGAATATAGCGGGACAGGATACCGACTTTCGTATCGACATCCAGCTTTTCATTCACCAATGCATTGCGTATCTGCGTCTCGGCAGCGTCCTTATTACCGACAGCTTCATAATAGTTCGCCATGGAGACAATGTAATAAGGACTTCCCGGATCGATTTCGTGCGCTTTCTGATAATATTTCAGTGCTTTGACCGTATCATTCTTTTCCAGGTGAAGATCACCCAGAATTATCTGATAGCGGGATTCCATCGGGAACTTGTCGGCAAGCTTTTCCACCTCTTTGAACGCATTTTCGGTCTGCTCCAACGCGTTATACAACTTATATTTCTGCATTGAAAGCGCTTCATTCATACCAATGGACGATTCGAGGGCGTCATAAGCATCGATCGCCTTCCCGATTTCGCCTTCCTGTGTAAGCGCATCCGCCAGGTAATAGTTCAACTCCGGTTTTCCGGGATAATCTTTTACAAGCTTCTCATACTCTTCCGCCGCCTCGCCGAACATACCAAGGTTGCGGCTCATGGTCGCCAACGCCAGTCTATAGGTAAAATTATCGGAACTGTAAGCCACTGCACGTCTCAACATCTCCAACGACTTTTCCGGACGGTTCAGCTGGGCATAAAACGAAGAAAGTTCGTATAAGACGGCCGAAGCAGTCGAGTCGATCGCCAGACAATGGTTAAAGGCATCATAAGCGGCATCGAATTTTCCGGCAGTCTTCAAGTTCAGCCCTTCGTAGAAGAAGTAATCGAATTTCCGCTGATCCGCCTCCTGTCCCTGCGCCCTCAACGACAGCGGACATCCCATCAAAGGGAATAGGAACAATATCGAAAACAGCAACTTTAGCATTTTCCTCATAATTGTCAATTATCAATTATTAATTGTCAATTCAGAATTATTTCCCCGTGTGACCGAAGCCGCCAGCACCCCGTTCGGTGTCGTCCAGCGCTTCCACCAGCTGCCAAGCAACCTGACTATGAGTCGTGATCACCATCTGGCAAATCCGCTCTCCGTCATTGACGGTAAAAGGTTCGGATGAGAGATTTATCAGGATTATACCGATCTCGCCGCGATAGTCCGCATCGATAGTACCCGGAGTGTTCAGCAATGTAATGCCATGCTTCAATGCCAGACCGCTACGGGGGCGCATCTGTGCCTCATAGCCTTCCGGCAATGCGATATATAATCCGGTCGGAATCAGTTTCCGTTCAAGGGGGTTCAAAACTACCGGTTCCGTCAGATTTGCACGGATATCCATTCCTGCCGACAGCGGAGTCGCGTATCCCGGCAGCGGATGGTGTGACTTATTTATGATCTTTACTTCCATAAACTCTTTTATTTCCGGGCAAATTTACACAAATATCCCTGATTACCATCTCTTGGAAGTTCCATTATTCTTTAAATTATGCTTATAAAACGAACGTTCATCGCTCAACAGGCTTAGCTCACCCGGACAGCCTTCTGTCACTTCGAGCGGAAGATGAGCACGATAACTTTGCAGGTTCATTTAGAATAGACTCATTATAAAAGCAAAAAGGATCACCCTCACAGGCAATCCTTTCTTATTAACCAAAACCTTAACTATGAAAAAATTTATGATGCAAATATAGAGCATCTTTTTTAATCTGCAAACTTTTTCGAGAAAAAATTCATATACTATCGAGCGAATGCATGCCGAATGTAGTTTGATGGCTATCCATCAATTCATTACCAACTTTCACTTCTACTATAGCAGTGTATAGATAAGGATTTCGGACACTCCATCGTTCCGGATAAAACATTTCTATCGTATGTATAACGACCTTCTTCCCTCCAGCTGCGATCTCTGCCGGAGAGGATATCTGATAGAGAACTTTCCCTTCCCGATCCTGTATCCGGGTAGAAACTTCCACGATTACGTCAGAGGCTTCATTCTTCAAGGGTGTTTCAATTTCGACCGTACTCTTGTCCGCATTAATGACCGGGATAGTGATGTTCGTTCCCCAATTATCCACATGAACCTGTCCGGCTTTCACCAGCCATACATTCCGGCCGATATCAGAATCCGAATCCCGGTGAGAGTTAAATTGTGCGCAACTGTCTGTTTGAACAAATAATATATTTTCTTTCTTGCCATAATTCAGAAACGGTGTTAGGACAAAACGAGACGAGGCATTCCCGTCAGGACGAGGACATAACCAATGTCCGTTCAGCCAGATCTTACGATTCAGGGTCGCTCTTTCAAAATCCAGACAGATCACTTTTCCTTTGTCTTTTTCGGACAACTTGAATTGTTTCCGATATCCATCCATGCCCTCACACAGTGTATCGCCTTCGGATATGAAAGCATCTGTTTGTCCTCCGCCCAAAACAAAGTCCCATTCCTGGCTGAAGGATATTCTTTCATACCCTTTTTTCCAAATACCACATGCGGTAAGAGACAGACAGATCAAGGCAAATACGGATAGTTTCATACGTGTACAGTTAACTCGTTTATATTATACAAAGGTAATACAAAAGAGACTAAAAAATGAGAGAAGAACATACAAAATAAAGGGGTATGTCGTTATAATATCATACATTTGTAGGGATGAACCTGTTTGTTCATCTTCAAAAAAGAAAGATAAAACTATGGCAGCAAAGAAAGACAGAGTGCTTTGGGCAGACGATGAGATAGATTTGTTAAAGCCCCACATCCTTTTCCTGCAGGATAAGGGATATGAAGTGATTCCGGTAATCAGCGGGCAGGACGCCATCGAATGCTGTAAGGAAGAGTCGTTCGACATTATTTTCCTGGACGAGAATATGCCGGGGCTGACCGGATTGGAAACATTGGCACAGATCAAGGCGATCAATCCCGATGTCCCTGTCGTCATGGTTACCAAGAGCGAAGAAGAAAGCATCATGAACCAGGCTATCGGTAACAAGATCGCCGATTACCTGATCAAACCGGTCAATCCGAATCAGTTGCTCTTGTCTATCAAGAAGAATGTTCATAAGAATGTAATTATATCCGAGACGACAACTGTCGGCTATCAGCAGGAGTTCGGGCGTATCGGCATGCAGATCAACGACTCGCTGACGACCGACGACTGGATGGAGGTTTACAAGAAGCTCGTCTATTGGGAAATAGAACTGGAAAACAGTCAGGTTCCGATGACCGACCTACTACGCATGCAGAAACAGGAGGCGAACAGTGCATTCGGCAAATTTGTCAAAAAGAATTACGTGGACTGGATTCAGAACCCCGGAATCCGCCCGTTGATGAGCCCGGATTTATTCAAAAAGAAAGTATTCCCGATGCTCGACAACGGAGATAAGGTCTTTTTCATCCTGATCGACAATTTCCGTCTCGATCAGTGGCGCGAAGTAAAGGATCTGCTTGCCGAATACTATACGTTCGACGAAAGCCTATACTACAGTATCCTTCCGACTGCCACACAGTATGCCCGCAACTCGATCTTCTCAGGGCTGATGCCTTTGCAGATCGAAAAGATGTTTCCGGAACTTTGGGTGGACGAGGATAGCGAGGAGGGGAAAAACCTGAACGAAGCACCGCTTATCCGGACGCAGATCGAGCGGTTTCGTAAGAAATATACCTTCTCCTATCACAAGGTGCATGATTCGCAATATAACGACAAACTGCTGAATATCGTCCCTTCCCTATTTCATAACCAGTTGAATGTGGTGGTACTGAACTTTGTCGATATGCTTTCCCATGCCCGTACCGAAAACAAGATGATCCGCGAACTGGCCCAGAGCGAAGCTGCCTATCGCAGCCTGACACGTTCCTGGTTCCAGCATTCGGGCACGCTGGAACTTTTCAAGCGTATTGCCGGAAAAGGATATAAAGTGATCGTTACGACCGACCACGGTACTATCCGTGTCGATAACCCGCAGAAAGTAATAGGCGATAAGAATACAAATACCAACCTGCGCTACAAGGTTGGCAAAAACTTGAATTATAATCCGAAAGAAGTATTTGACATCCGTTTTCCCGACAAGGCAGGGTTACCTTCCCCGAACCTGAGCAGCAAATACATCTTTGCGATGAACAATGATTTCTTTGCTTATCCGAACAACTATAATTATTATGTTTCTTATTATAAGAATACATTCCAACACGGTGGTATTTCGATGGAAGAAATGCTGATTCCTTTCATTACTATGACAGTAAAATAATTGGCAACCGCAAAATAATTGGCAATTGACAATTGACAATTGACAATTGTTTTAACTTTGCAATCGAAAACTTCAATTGCCGGCTGTCAATTACCAATTCTCTTTCTCACCGAATTGTCTATTGTCAATTGTCAATTGCCAATTATTAAAGTTATGCATACAATTAAAATCGAAAGTTTAGATACGATCCGCCAAGCTGCCAAAGAGTTTATTGCCGGGATGGACGACCGTACCGTTTTCGCTTTCCGGGGCGATATGGGAGCCGGGAAGACCACTTTCATCAAGGCTATCTGCGAAGAGTTAGGCGTGGAAGATGTCATCAACAGCCCGACGTTCGCCATTATCAACGAATATCGTAGCGGAGAAACCGGTGAACTGATCTATCATTTTGACTTCTACCGCATCAACAAATTAAGCGAAGCGGAAGATATAGGCACGGAAGACTATTTCTATAGCGGTGCTCTCTGCTTTATCGAATGGCCGGAAAAGATCGAAGAATTATTGCCGGGTGACGTTGTGGAAGTTGCCATTACAGAAAACCTGGACGGTTCCCGCACCGTAGAAGTGAAATAAGATGGAACCTACCGAATATTTTATCCTGACACTCTTTATCGCATTAGGGATATTCTCGATTGTCGCTGCAATCCTGAATCTCGACTGGTATTTCCAAACCAGTGGAGCCATGACATTCGTCAAGTGGCTGGGGCGCAAAGGCGCCCGTATTTTCTATGCTCTTTTGGGATTAGGATTGATTACCTGTGGAGTGACAGGACTTCTCTTTTGGAATTGACAATTGACAATTTTAGAGATAGAACAATCGACCAAAGGCCGAACTAATTGTCAATTGTCAATTGTTTAAACCAGTGCAAAGTCCAGTTGTTTCCTCTCCAGGTTAGCTTGTGCTACTTTTACCGTGATGGCATCTCCTAATTGGTAAGTACGTTTCGTTCTACGACCAAGCAGACAATAGTTCTTGTCGTCAAACTCATAGAAGTCATCATCGAGATCACGGATCGGAACAAGCCCCTCACATTTGTTTTCATTCAGCTCCACGTACAAACCCCATTCGGTGACACCGGATACGACACCATCGAATACCTGTCCCAGTTTATCTTTCATAAACTCGACCTGTTTGTACTTGATGGAAGAACGTTCGGCATTTGAAGCCACTATTTCCATCTCAGAGCAATGTTTGCAATACTCCTCATACTTGCTCTTTATCACACTACGGCCACCTGCCAGATAGCGTTCCAGCAAACGATGTACCATCATATCCGGATAACGGCGGATAGGAGAAGTGAAGTGTGTATAATAGTCCATTGCTAACCCATAATGACCGATATTATCCGTCGTATAATGAGCTTTCTGCATGGAACGGATAGCCAGCGTCTCCACCAGATTTTCTTCTGGTTTACCCTGTACGTTATCCAACAACTTGTTGATACCTTTGGATATATCCGTTTTCGTCCCTTCCGTACGCATCTTGTAACCGAAGCGGCTGATGAATGCGGAGAAGTCCCTCAATTTTTCAGGATCCGGCTGTTCATGAATACGATAGACAAACGTTTTCTTTGTCCTATTCTTGCTCTTTCCGACAAACTCGGCTACCGTACGGTTGGCCAGCAGCATGAATTCTTCAATCAGTTTATTAGCTTCCTTCGATTCTTTGATGTAGGTTCCTAACGGTTTACCGTTCTCGTCTATGTCGAATTTGACTTCGTAACGGTCGAAAGCGATTGCCCCGTCCTTAAAGCGACGGTCACGCAATTTTTGCGCCATGCTGTTAAGCATCAGGATTTCTTCTTTATAATCGCCTTCTCCTGTCTCGATGACAACCTGAGCTTCTTCATAAGTGAAGCGACGGTCGCTCTTGATAATGGTACGGGTGATATGGGATTGTTGGACTTCGGCATCCTTATTCAACTCGAAAACTGCGGAAAAACAAAGTTTTTCTTCATCCGGACGGAGCGAACAGATCTGATTGCACAGACGTTCCGGTAACATCGGGATAGTGCGGTCCACGAGATAAACAGATGTCGCACGACTGAAAGCTTCCCGGTCTATCAGACTTTCGGGTTTGACATAGTAGGTCACATCGGCGATATGAACGCCTACTTCCCAATTGCCATTATCCAACTTACGGGCGGAAAGGGCATCATCGAAGTCCTTAGCATCTTTCGGGTCAATCGTAAAAGTCGTGATGCCACGGAAATCCTCACGCTTGGCAATTTCCTCTTCGGGAATTGCTTCCGATATCTTTTCCGCAGCCTTCTCTACATTGACCGGATATTTATACGGAAGGTTGAACTCTGCCAGAATAGCGTTCATCTCCGCATTGTTTTCACCGGCGGTACCCAAAATATCTACCACCTCACCCAGCGGGTTCTTGGCTTCCTCCGGCCATTCGGTAATACGGACGATCGCTTTGTCGCCAGTCTTACCACCTTTCAACTTGTCTTTTGGGATAAAGATATCGTTTGCGAGCGTTTTGTCTTCCGTTATCAGGAACGCAAATCCTTTGGTCACCTGTAGTTTACCGGTAATCAATCGTCGCTCACTTTCCAGTATCTCGATAACCTCGCCTTCCGGGTCAGCCCCTTTTCTCTTGGCATGAAGCTGTATTTTTACCTTATCACCGTTAAGCGCATGTGCGGAGTTTCGCTCTGCCACAAAAATCGGCGTCCCCCCATCTTCGGGAATAAAAGAGTTTTTGCCATTCTGACGGCGCATAAAGGTTCCGATAGCAGTCGTTCCCCAATTATTATAACGGTAACGTCCCCTGTCTATTTCGGAAATGAAGTTGTCGGAAGAAAGAGCATACAGGATATCCACCACCTGCAACTTCTGCACCTGATTGGTTACTCCTATCATACTGCTGATTTGTCGATAGTTAAAAGGTTCTTTGGGAGAAGACTTGAAAACGTTGATGATGGCATTGATCATAGCCTCTTTTTTCATCCGTTTGTTTTCGCCTTTGGAATTGCTTTTCTTCTTCCCCGGTTTATTACTTTTCTTTTCAGATTTACTCTTAGTCATATATCTTTTTCAATGTTTTACAAAGTAAACAATAAATTTTGAGAAGCTGTTTACATTTGTGATAAATAATCTTCGGGAGATTTATTCCCCGAAACAGTTGGCCCTTACACCTTTAATACCCGGTTTGCAACAAAATACACTGCCACTTAAGGGGTATTCCCGGAGTTGTTCCTCGGACAAGCCTGCACGAGCCGTTGTTATGTAAAGCGTATCCATTTTATTGCCTCCGAAAGCGCAAGAAGCGACATTAGGTGCCGGAACCTCTACTTTCGCCAGCAATTCTCCCGTGTAGGGATTGTAGCAATAAACACCATGTCCTCCCCATTGGGCTACCCAAAGGTGATCGTCGCTATCAATCGCCATACCATCGGGTGCTCCCGTCCCGTCGGGCAAGGTAACGGCTATACCGTCGAACAAGATATCCCCGTTGTCGGCATCGTAGCGGTAGCGGGCTATCTTACCGGTCGGCGTGTCGTTATAATACATAAACTTCTTATTGGACGACCAGACAATCCCGTTTGAAATCGTGACCTTTTTCAATTTCGTGGTGACAGTTCCGGCAGGCGAAACAGTGTACAAGGTCCCGGCACCTTTAGGTGCACCAAATCCCATCGTCCCTACCCACAAATGTCCGGCAGGATCGCATTTACCGTCGTTACAACGCACTTTACCGTTTTCGTCAGGTATCGGAGCAATGGAAGTGGTATGGCCGTCATGCAGGTTTACCCGCACAATTTCATTTTGCAAGGCTATGATAACCGTACTGTCCGTTTCGGGAACCACCGTCGATACCATACGATCGAACTTCCAGGAACTACATTCTTTTGTATCGGGATGATATTCGTATAATGTTTGCCCTTCGATGTCCACCCAAAACAAAGTGTGACGCTCGGGATGCCAGATAGAACCTTCTCCAGTAGTCGCTTCAGCCTGATAAGCCAACTCTGCTGGAATCATTTCGACCTTTGGTGAGCAGGATGTTATCATAATTAAAATTGATAATAAAATAGATGCGTTAATAAGAAAATGTTTCATGGTATAAAAAAGACTGTTCTTGCCAGTTACGGATAAGTTTTATGCAAATATACTAAATAAATCCGAGATTTCTTTTAAATTAGGCGCCGAATTTATATAATCGGCTTTGATTGCCATTAATGAACAGATTTTAAATGAATAGTAAAATGAAAGAATTGAATGAAAAAACTGCCGGCAAAATGCTGTATCCGGAACGGATTATCCAGTTCGGCGAAGGCAATTTCCTCCGGGCATTCGTGGATTGGATTATCCAGAAGATGAATGAAAAAGTGGATTTTAACAGCAGCGTTGTGGTGGTCCAGCCTATCGACCGGGGAATGGTCGACATGTTGAACGCACAGGATTGCTTGTACCATGTCAATCTTCAGGGATTGGACAAAGGCAAGAAGGTCGACAGCCTTACCCGGATCGATGTGATAAGCCGCGCGTTGAATCCTTATGTGGATTTTTCCGCATTCATGAAACTGGCGGAACAGCCGGAAATGCGCTTCGTCATTTCAAATACGACGGAAGCAGGAATCACCTTCGATCCGGCTTGCAAGTTGGAGGACGCGCCTGCTTCTTCTTATCCGGGCAAGCTGACGCAATTGCTTTATCACCGCTACAAAACATTTAACGGAGAAAAAGACAAAGGCTTGCTCATCTTTCCGTGCGAATTGATCTTCCTGAACGGGCATAAACTGAAAGAGACCATTTACCAGTATATCGATTTGTGGCAATTAGGAGAAGATTTCAAAACCTGGTTTACGGAATGCTGCGGTGTATATGCGACGCTGGTCGACCGTATTGTCCCGGGATTTCCACGTAAAGAGATCGATTCAATTAAAGAGAAACTGCAATATAACGACAATTTAGTCGTACAGGCGGAAATATTCCATTTATGGGTAATCGAAGCGCCCGAATCGGTCGCCAAAGAGTTTCCGGCAGACAAAGCTGGCTTGAATGTACTGTTTGTTCCGAGCGAGGAACCTTACCACCAGCGGAAAGTGACCCTTTTGAACGGTCCTCATACTGTTTTAGCGCCTGTCTCTTGGCTTTCCGGAGTGAATATCGTGCGGGATGCCTGCCAACACGACATTTTAGGGAAATACATCCACAAAGTGATGTTCGGGGAATTGCTGGAAACGCTGAATCTGCCGAAAGAAGAATTGGTACAGTTCGGCAATGACGTCATGGAACGTTTTAACAATCCGTTCGTCGATCATTCGGTTGTCTCGATCATGCTGAACTCATTTCCTAAATATGAAACACGTGACCTGCCGGGCTTGAAAATTTACCTGGAACGGAAAGGCGAGTTGCCCAAAGGACTGGTGTTAGGTCTGGCAGCTATTATTACCTATTATAAAGGATATGTCCGTACCGATGGAGCAAAATCCGAACCGAATGATTCCACCGAGATTCTTCAACTATTGCAAGACCTTTGGGCTACTGGCTCGACCGGTCAAGTCGCCGAAGGCGTATTGGCAGCGACTTCCATTTGGGGAGAAGACTTGAACCGCATTCCTGGATTAACCAGTATGGTAAAAGGTTTCCTGGATGCCATTGAAGAAAAAGGAATGCTTAATGTCGTTAAAGAAATTTGCTGATGCGGACTTATATACAAATAAATCCGGCAGACAATGTCATCGTCGCCGTAAAGGATTTACAGGCCGGTACATCTTTGGATATCAACGGTAAAACGATCATCGTCCTGCAGGATATCCCGGCAGGACACAAAGTAGCCTTACAGGATTTTAAAGAGGGAGACTATATAATTAAATATGGCGCTCCCATCGGACATGCCCGTAAAGCGATAACTGCCGGAAGCTGGGTGAATGAAAAGAATATCAAGACCAATCTGGAAGGGTTACGGGAATATGAATTCAATCCGCAACCTACTCCGGAACAGTCATCCGGAAAGCCGCTTTCCTTTAAAGGATATCGCCGCAAGAATGGAGAAGTGGGAATCCGGAATGAGATATGGGTGATTCCGACCGTCGGTTGCGTCAACGGTATCACACATCGATTGACAGATCGGTTACAACAGGAGACACAGGGCGCCGGAGTCGATGCGATCGTCGCATTCCCTCATAATTATGGCTGTTCCCAACTGGGAGACGATCATGAGAATACCCGGAAGATTTTACGGGATATGGTTCTGCATCCGAATGCCGGTGCAGTTCTCGTTGTCGGGTTAGGTTGCGAAAACAACCAGGTCGGCGCTTTCCGTGAAATACTTGGCGATTACGATACGGAACGTATCCGCTTTATGGAAACGCAAAAGGTGGACGATGAACTGGAAACGGGAATGGCACTGTTACGAGAACTCTATGCGATTGCTTCGCAGGATCAGCGGACAGATATTCCTTTAAATGAATTGCGTGTAGGATTGAAATGCGGAGGATCGGATGGATTTTCCGGTATTACGGCCAATCCGCTGTTAGGTGTCTTTTCTGACTTTCTGGTAGCCCAGGGAGGGACAACCGTCCTGACAGAAGTTCCGGAGATGTTTGGCGCCGAGACGATCCTGATGAACCGGAGCGAATCGAAAGCTGTCTTTGAGAAGACCGTTCATCTGATTAACGACTTCAAATCCTATTTTATAGAGAACAAACAGCCGATTTACGAAAACCCTTCTCCGGGTAATAAGGCAGGAGGCATTTCCACCCTGGAAGAGAAATCCCTGGGTTGCACGCAAAAAGCCGGAACATCGGCTGTCCGAGACGTGATGCTTTACGGTGAACAGCTAAAAACAAAGGGACTGAATTTGTTGAGTGCCCCCGGGAACGATCTCGTAGCCAGTACGGCTCTTGCTTCATCCGGCTGTCATCTGGTTTTGTTCACAACCGGAAGAGGAACTCCGTTCGGCACATTTGTTCCGACAGTCAAAGTTTCGACCAACAGTAATCTAAATGCCCGCAAACCGAACTGGATCGACTTCAATGCCGGCTCCCTTTTGGAGGGCAAAAGCATGGAAGAACTTTGTGAATGTTTTATCCAGTTTATCATCGGTATCGCAAGTGGCAACCCGACTAACAATGAAAAGAACGGTTACAGAGAGATCGCAATTTTCAAATCCGGTGTGACACTGTGATTCACACAAGTCTGATAGACGCAGATTCAAATAAATAAAATTATATCTGCGTCATCAGACTCATATTTTCTTAAATTTTCTTCTCAATAACTGCTTGTACCACATTCAGCACATAGTCGCCTAACTTCTCAGCTTCACCAATGATATCCATGTAGTAGACACCGTCCTGATACTGGTATTTCTTATTGTTGATATTTTCCACATTGTGGATCTTCAACTGATTGCGGTAATTGTTTATTTCATTTTCGATGTTATAAGACGGATTGACATCGTCACGTACAAGCTCCGACTTCTTCAGAATCTCAATCATACGATGCAAAGCCTTCTCCGTAAGTGCCAACATCTGGTCCACATTGTGATTCTGCTCGTCTGTGAATATCGATTTAAACTCATTACGACGTTTGATGCTTCTCGCCATGTTATTGCAAGAGTCCGCTATACTCTCGATCTCCGATACGGCACGCAGCATGATACGGATTTCTTCCTTACCTTCCGAACTCAAGCGACCTTCCGCCACGCAAGTCAAATAATTGGCAATCTCGATCTCCATCCGGTCACTGATACTTTCGTATTTCTCGACACGGCTATAAATTTTAAGGAAAGCATCCTCATTCTTCTCGTAGAACAGCGCTTTCACCATATCCAGCATACGGCCTGTACGCTCGGCAAACAGCGTGATCTCCTTATGTGCCTGCAAGATCGAAAGTTCGGCTGTCGACAGCATACCCCCCGTAATATAACGTAAACGATATTCCTCGTCCTCGTCTTTCTTTCCTTTGATAAGGAAGCAAACCGTCTTCTCGATCAGCCCGACAAACCAAATCATTATAAAGGTATTGCTGATATTGAAAGCCGTATGGAAAGCAGCCAACTTGAAAGAAACAGCCACTGCTGGATCAGATATATTCATGACATCGGTGACGAACCAAGATACGGCAGCCGTAAACGGATAAAACAAAACCAAGACCCACATAACGCCGAATATATTGAAGACGAGATGCGCCAAAGCAGCCCGCCGGGATTGCGTATTGCCAGTCAAGGCGGCCAAATTAGCGGTAATCGTCGTACCGATGTTTTCACCCAGCACAAGCGCGACTCCCAGATGATAATCAATCCATCCGTTAGCACACATAATCAACGTGATAGCCATCGTCGCAGCAGAAGCCTGCACGATCATTGTCAGGATAGCTCCGATGAACAGAAACAGGATGATGGACAAGAATCCCATGTCAGTATAATTCTGTACAAAGGCAAGCATCTCCGGATTGGCCCCAAGATCCGGTGCATTGGCTTTTAAGGCCTGAAGTCCCATAAAAAGGAAAGAGAAACCGAAAATGAACTCTCCGACCGATTTACGTGAACTTTTCCCGGAAAACAGGAGTGGAATACCGAATGCGAGTAGAGGAAGGGCAAAAGCCGCAATGTCAACTTTGAACCCGAGAGCCGAGATCAACCAGGCGGTAACGGTCGTACCGATATTGGCTCCCATTATGACTCCGATAGATTGGGTAAGAGTGAGCAGACCGGCGTTTACGAAACTGACCACCATGACTGTAGTGGCGGATGATGATTGAATCAGGGCTGTAATTAAAACCCCGGTAAGCACTCCGGTAACCCTGTTCGTCGTCATGGCCGTCAGAATCCTGCGCAGACTGTCTCCCGCAAATTTCTGCAGACCTTCGCTCATGATCTTCATACCATACAGGAACAAACCTAAGGAACCTATAAGGCGTAGAAAATCAAAAAATGAATAGTCCATTTAAAATACGTTTAAGTGGATGTATATCCGATTAATATTCCTAACTTTAGGGGACAAAAGTATAAATAATAACTGAGATACCATGTCTGAAACTATTACAATTTATTGCAAAAATAACAATACTTATAAAGAGGTGCCGATCGGCTCCTCGCCTGTCTCTTATACACATCTGACGCTGCCGACGAAGCTAGAAGTGTAGATC
>ENA-OYZB01000562-OYZB01000562.1-human-gut-metagenome-genome-assembly--contig:-NODE-562-length-15926-cov-5.791128_pt1 | contig 15926 bp, 14 predicted proteins | sample MGYA00243258_ERZ653467 | MGnify/ENA primary metagenome ERZ653467 (study PRJEB26926, sample SAMN06165011) | human gut metagenome | biome: ENVO:00009003; feature: ENVO:2100002; material: ENVO:00002003... | reverse complement strand
ACGAGATTCATGAGCGTCTCGTGGGCTCGGAGATGTGTATAAGAGACAGTATCAGTATAATGTAGTTGTCGGCACGTTGTGCGGTGTAGTAGATAGTGAAGGCAATACTTCTATTACGGATGGTAATTTTGATAAAGCAGGAACTCAAACTCCTCTTGCCATGTACTATGACGAATCATCAGGCGAACGTTGCATTTATTTTTTCGAGAATGAACATAGTTTACGTAAAATTTATCTAGATAAGGATTCCATAGCTACTGTGATTACTAATGGTGCTGCTGGTTGGAGTAGTGCTCCGAGTGGACTTGGCTGGAGTGTGGACAGGGATACTATGTTTGTGAACTGTCCGCAGGGGAATGTAGAACGTGCAGGAGCTTATTACCTACTTCGTAAAGAAAATTTTAAAAACTCTTATCCGGCTTTAAATGGAGATGATTTCAATACATTATTCACGCATCCTATAGATGGTACTATCTTTTTGTGTCGTGGTCGTGATGCTACGCTTCATAAAGCGGTTTGGAATGAGAAGACACAAATGTGGGATCCGAAGCAGATTGCCAAGATGGGACCAAGCGGCTGGTTCCAATGTGTTACTTTTCATCCAAGTGGAAATTTTGCCTATTTAATAGCACGTGACAAGCAATGTGTGATGAAAGCAGAATATAATTGGGCTGGTAAATATCTGGAAACTCCTATTACTTTTGCTGGAGAGTTCGGATCATATGGTTACAAGGACGCATCCCAGAATTCTGCCCGTTTTGATAATCCAATGCAAGGGTGTTTTGTGTTGAACGAAGAATATGTGGCAGAGCAACGTGCGGATATATATGATTTTTATCTTACTGATGCTGCCAATCATTGTATTCGTAAGATCACTCCTGATGGTATTGTTACAACGTTTGCCGGTCGTGGAAGTTATTCGACAGATCAGATCGTGTCAGGATATATTGACGGTGATCCTCGTGAAACAGCACGTTTCAACTATCCTTTAGGACTTTGTTATGAAGAGTCTACAGGTACTTTCTATGTTGGTGACAACGGTAATCACCGTGTTCGTACCATTGCATTACAGTAAATTGATGATTAACACACAATTCTTATTTTATGAGGAAATTTTTATTTATGATATTATTATTGACAACAGGTTACGTCATTGATATGTATGCCCAGAGTCAGACGATAGAGGTAACCGGTATGGTCAGAGATGCCGAAAAGATACCTTTGGCTGGAGTCAATATTTCGGTAAAGAATGTTGCAGGTTTGGGAGTTATCACCAACATTGATGGTGAGTATAAGATTAAAATAGCTCCTTACAGTACGCTGATCTTTTCTTATATAGGATTTGAAACACAAGAAGTCCTGATAAAGGATAATATGAGTAAGATTGATGTCACATTGCGAGAATCTTCTGCTAGTGTGATTGATGAAGTGGTTATCACCGGTACAGGTGCTCAAAAGAAAATAACAATGACAGGTGCAGTTTCTACGGTAGATGTGAATGTGTTGAAGTCATCTCCTACTTCAAGTCTGGCAAATGCATTGGCTGGAAATGTTCCTGGTGTGTTAGCAAGGCAGACTTCCGGTAGACCGGGAGCCAATATGTCAGAATTCTGGATTCGTGGTATCTCTACTTTTGGGGCAGGTTCCGGAGCATTGGTTTTAGTAGATGGATTCGAACGTAGCCTGAATGAAGTCAATGTGGAAGATATTGAGTCATTCTCTGTATTGAAGGATGCTTCAGCTACAGCAATTTATGGTAGTCGTGGTGCAAATGGCGTAGTGTTGATTACTACTAAGAGAGGTAAGGCTGGTAAAATTAATATCAATGCGAAAGTGGAAACTTCTTATAATACACGTACCATGACTCCTGACTTTGTAGATGGTTATACTTACGCTACCATGCTGAACGAATCACGTACAACTCGTTCTCAACAGCCAATGTATTCCCAAGATGAGTTGAGACTGATTCAGACAGGACTGGATCCGGATTTGTATCCGAATGTAGACTGGATGGATGTATTGTTAAGAGACGGTGCAATGACTTATCGTGCTAATCTTGATATAAGTGGCGGTGGTTCTGTGGCACGCTACTTTGTGTCAGCAAGCTATGTTAGCGAGGGAGGTATGTATAAGACAGACGGTAAGTTGAAAGATTATAATACAAATGCCAATTACCAGCGTTGGAACTATCGTATGAATGTAGATTTTGATGTTACAAAGACCACCATGGTGACGGTAGGTGTTTCAGGCTGGCTTTCTACTCAGAATGATCCGGGACTTGGCTCTGATGCATTGTGGAAGTCCGTAATGGGACAAACACCTATTAATATGCCGGTGATTTTTTCGAACGGAAGAATTCCGGCTGCAGGAACAAGTGAACGTACTAATCCATGGGTAATTGCTACACAAACCGGTTATTATGAGGAGTGGCAGAACGTAATTCAAACGAATGCGACTTTGGATCAGAAATTGGATTTTATAACGAAAGGTTTGAAGTTTACCGGACGTTTTGGATTTGATACTTATAACAATAACTATCGTAATCATAAGCAGTGGCCTGAACAATGGCAAGCCGAACGTCAGCGAGATTCTAACGGGGAAATCGTTTTCAAAAAAGTGGCAGAGAAACAGCTGATGTTTCATGAGTCTTCTGCTTCAGGTAACCGTAGGCAGTTTTTGGAGGCTATTTTGCAATATGATCGTCGATTCGGTGATCATTCGGTGGGCGGTACGTTGAAATATACTCAGGATGAATATGTCAACACACAAAGTACAGCCGGCTATGATTGGCTACCTAATAGACACATGGGACTTGCTGGTCGTATTACCTATGGATGGAAATATCGCTATATGGTTGATTTCAACTTTGGTTACAATGGTTCAGAAAATTTTGCCCCAGGCAACCAGTTTGGCTTCTTTCCTGCATACTCAGTAGCATGGAATATTGCGGAAGAACCTATTATTAAGAAGAATCTGAAATGGATGAATATGTTTAAGCTTCGTTATTCTTATGGTAAGGTAGGTAGTGACAATATTGGAACTCGTTTCCCTTATCTGGAGCTTTTTGAAAGTAGAAATCCTTATAATTGGGGAGATTACAATACTCCTAATGTGGATAATGGACAGATTTATAAGCAGATATCTTCTTCTGGTGTGACATGGGAGATTGCTACTAAGCATGATATAGGTGTTGACTTCTCGTTATGGGATGACAGGTTTACTGGTACTGTAGATTATTTTCATGAAACACGTGATGGAATCTTTATGCAGCGTCAAAGTTTGCCAGGAACTTTAGGTTTGAGTTATCTTACACCTAGTGCGAATGTAGGTAAGGTACGTTCTACCGGTTTTGATGGAAATGTGGCTTTCAAACAGGATATAGGCAATGTCAGTCTGACTGTACGCGGTAATTTCACTTATAGTAATAATAAGATTCTGGCTGCTGACGAGGCAAATAGCGCATATCCTTATATACGTGATACAGGGTATCGTGTCAATCAAGCGAAAGGTCTGATAGCTCTTGGCTTATTTAAGGATTATGATGATATACGTAACAGTCCTCAACAAACAGAATGGGGAACAGTAATGCCTGGTGATATTAAATATAAAGATGTGAACAGTGATGGCGTGATTAATGATAGTGATAGGGTACCTATTGGTTCTACAACCCGTCCGAATTTGATTTACGGCTTTGGTATGTCTGCTACATGGAAAGGGTTCGATGTGAATCTACATTTCCAAGGTGCTGGTAAATCCTCTTTCTTTATTGATGGTTTTGGAGTCAGACCATTTAGTGGTGGTGACTGGGGTAACATTCTTACGGATGTAGTAGGAAACTACTGGAGTCTTGGCACGAATGAGAATCCTGATGCCAAATATCCTCGTTTGACCTGGCAGAATAACAGTAACAATAACCGTGAATCGACATATTGGTTGCGTGATGGTTCATATCTGCGCCTGAAAACGGTAGAGGTGGGTTATACACTTCCAAAGAACATCAGTCGTGCAATCTTGATGAATAATGTACGCATCTTCTTTATCGGGACAAATCTGTTAACATTCTCTAAGTTCAAATTATGGGATCCTGAAATGGGGAGCTCTAACGGGCAGCAGTATCCATTGTCTAAAATGCTCACTTTAGGTTTAACTGTTAATATATAATACGAAATATGAAAAAGAAACATATATTGTTTTCCACCATTATCAGTATGGGAATGATGGTTTCCTCTTGTTCAGATTATTTGAGCGTGGAGGGGAAATTGGGAGAAAATACCCAGAGTTTGGAAAATATATTCGAAAATAAAGAATGGTCGGAACAATGGTTGGCGACTGCATACGCTTGGCTGACATGGAGTAACATCGATATTGGTTCGAAAGATAACTGTATTACTAACTTTTCTGACGATATGTGTTATAGCGACCGTAATCTTGAATATCGTGTATTCAAATATTGTGAATATGATGAGAATTGGAAACAAGACTCCTGGGCACAAGCTTATGATGGTATCCGTCATGCCTCGATTTTTATTCATAATATTGACAGAAATAAAGAAATGACTCCGGATGAAATTGTTGATTATAAGGCACAGGCTCGTTTTGTACGCGCTTATTTCTACTGGAAGTTGTTGCAAAAGTACGGGCCTATACCAATTATACCTAATGATGGTGTGATGGACTATAATGCTGCTTATGAGGATCTTTATATCCCACGTAGCACGTATGACGATTGTGTCAACTACATTGCAGAGGAAATGAAGCTTGCAGCGAAAGACTTACCATTGAAACGTGATACACGTAATATGGCACGTCCTACTCGCGGAGCAGCTTTGGCAACTCGCGCAAAAGCATTGCTTTATGCTGCCAGCCCTCTCAATAATCCGCGTCCAACCGATACTGAACGTTTCACGGATTTGGTGGATGATGAAGGACGCTATCTGATGGCTCAAGAATACAATGAAGAAAAGTGGGCAAAGGCGGCAGCAGCTGCTCGTGATGTGGTAGAACTTGGTCGTAAGGGTGTGTATGAGCTACATACGGTCTCAGCTCACTCTACTGGTACAATTGATAATCCGGCAACGATTGCTCCTCCTACGCATGCGGTATATTCTCATGCGGATTTTCCTGCAGGATGGCGGAATATTGACCCGTTACAGTCTTACGAGACACTTTTTAATGGAGTGATTTTTCCTTCGGAAAACAAAGAGATGATTTTTACAACCGGACAGAACAACGGAGATATCAATACGATGATTCAACATCAGATGCCAATAGCATTCGGAGGTTATAATTGTCATGCTATGACAGGTAAGCAATGCGATGCCTATCAGATGAATACCGGAAAACCTTTTGATAAGACGAAAGACTGGACGGGTGATGAAAATTATGTGAGTGCCGAGGAAGCAGCTAGTGGTGATTGGGCACCATTGGTGGCAGGTGTGAATAAACAATATGGACATCGTGAACCACGTTTTTATGCTACGGTAGCATACAATGGTTGCTTATGGAATGGTACTAATGCTGTACAGTCGTATGACCGGAATCTAATCATATGGTATTATCGTGGTGAAGAGAGTGGCTGGAGTAATTCAGGTGATCGTTGGTTGGCTACTGGTATTGGGATCAGGAAATTTGTTAGTTCTCGTGACAACTTTAAGACAGAGGGAGGGGTTATCTCAAAGCCTGTGATTGGTATTCGTTATGCTGACGTGTTGTTATGGTATGCAGAGGCATTAAATGAATTAGGTGCGAGTACTTATCAGATTCCTTCATGGGATGGAACTCAGTCTTATGATATTTCACGTGATAAGAATGAAATGAGTTATGCTATTTCCAGAGTTCGTATTCGTGGAGGAGTTCCCGATTTTGGATCAGATGTTTATGAGAATGCTGATGAGTTCCGCAAGCATTTGAAGCATGAGCGCCAGATAGAGTTATTTGCAGAAAACAGTCGTTACTTTGATCTGCGCCGTTGGAAGGATGCCGAATATGAGGAGTCGCAGCAGATGTATGGTTGCAATGCATATATGAGTAAAACAGAAAGAGACTTATTTCATACTCAAGTGATCAATTCGAACTTGCCGACTACTTTTAGCCGTAAAATGTATTTCTGGCCGATTTCCCATGATCAGTTGAGAAGAAACTTGCGTCTGACTCAGAACCCGGGATGGACATATTATGATTAACCTTATTAAATGGAAAAATATGAAAAATTATATCGTATATTTTATATTGTTATTAACGCTTGTTCTGACTGGTGCATGTAACAATGAATGGGTGGAAGAAGTGTATGTGCAAAATGTCGGATTGAAAGCCCCTGTCAATAGTAAGGGAGTGACTGATGTATATTTGCGTTATCAAGCGAACGGTGAAGTGACTTATCGGCTACCGGTGATTGTAGGTGGCTCTACTATGAATGAAAGAGATCTGGATGTTGCTATTGATGTGGATCCGGATACATTGATTGGTTTGAATGAAGCTCGCTGGAAACAACGTGAAGACTTGTATTTTCAATTGCTGGATAAGAAACACTATGAGTTTGCCTCTCCTACTTGTCATATTCCGGCTGGGGAATGTCAAGGTTTGTTTGATATTAAATTCAAATTTAGCGGACTGGATCTTGTTGATAAATGGGTACTTCCATTGACGATTTTGGATAGTGACTCGTATGATCCGAATCCACGCAAGAATTATCGTAAAGCACTTCTCCGTGTGATGCCGTTTAATGATTATTCAGGAGCTTATGGGGCCACCAATATGTTTGTATATATGATGGATAATACGAGTGCTATGGTTTCAAGTACACGTACCTTGCATGTAGTGAGTGAGAATCAATGCTTCTTCTATGCCGGAGTCATTAGTGAAGAATTGAAGGATAGAGATAAATATAAGATTGTGTTGACTTTTAACGAAAATGGGACACTGACAGCTGAACCTGCCGATCCGACTAATGCCATGAACTTCCGACTTATAGGAGATGCGCCTACTTATACGACTAGCATGTCTTTAGATGAAGTAACTCCTTATTTGGAACATCATTTCACGACGATTTATATGTCATATACGTATGATGATGTGACAACGTATGAAGATAAAGATATCGTTGTACCTTGTCGTGCTGAAGGTAGTATGTTGATGGAACGAAAAGTTAATAGCTTGATTCCTGATACAGACCAAGCTATTCAGTGGTAAAAATGGGAAATATGCCGCAAGAGTAAGATCTTATTGTCTGATATTTATTGATACAAAATATCGTGAGATGATATTCTGTAGAATAAAGCGGAAAGTCAGTTTATAAATAGAGAGAAGGCTATCTTATTATATATAAGTTAGTTTTCTCTTTATTTTTTCAGCAAAAAAACAATAGGTTCTTGACAAATGCTTTTTATTTCCTGATTAGTATCAGAAATGGTGTATCGGCTATAGGCAAAAAGGCTACAAATTTCATGAAATTTGCAGCCTTTTTGTTGTAATAGATAGAGTTGAGAACTCGGAAATCCGATTGCAAAGTTTTTAATAAACTCAAATACTGTTCTTAATAAACTACTCAAAGGTTTATTTAAAACGTGATATCCGTTTATATGGGAAATTGTTCATATTTTTGTATGTTTTCAAGTTTGCGTTTGGAATACTCTTTGCTAAAGGTAACTATAATAAACAAATTAGAAAGTAATCTAATGATACAAGTTATTCGTTTTATGCAAAATTTAGACGTGAAGTTCCAGTATGAAACGGGTTCCTTTGGTATAACTGGTATCTAGCGTCAGGCTACCATTCATTTTTGCGGCGATAAGTGAGCAGATTGGTAATCCTAGCCCATCTCCTGTAGTGAGGTCTTTCACTTCCGTGAAAGGCTTGAAAATATTTTCCTGTTGCTCTGCCGGAATACCGATTCCCGTATCCGTCACGATAAATTGATGAGTATGTGCACCACGTTTCTTGAACTCAAGGCTGATACGTCCTTGTTCGGTGTAGTAGGCTGCATTTTTCAGTAAATAGAGAAGGATACGTTCCAGTTGCTCCTTGTTTGTCTTTACCTGAAGTTTGGGAGCGTTGACTGAAGGAGTAACATCTATTTTTATATGCTCCTTAACCTTATCCATTACATTTTCGCAGAAAGTACCTACGTTGATTTCACCCAATTCATAGAGTTCGGTTAATGAATTCTCTAATGAAGACAGCTCCTGGATATCATCGCTGAATTTCTTTAGAGCAGCGACCTGGCTCTGCATTTGGCTCGCTTCTTGAGGGGCTTTCTGTAAAAGTTCATTCGCAGAAGTAGCTAACGTATTCAAAGTCGGCTCCATCTGTGAAGATATGTTCTGTATGAATTTGGTTTTTAATTCATTATGTTCATTGGCAATCTTCACACTTTTCTTTAATTTGCGGTTGCCGGCGATAAATCTCAGTAATATGGCGGCCAGTATTGCCAGTCCGGCTACGAGGATGACTACAAGAACACACAGACCTATAATGATGTATTGTTTGGCTGATAGTGTGTCGTCTTTTTCTTGTATAGTCAGTTGGCTTTCGTCATATTTCCTTTTCAGTACATTCAGTTCGTCTTGAGCTGTCAGAGCTTTCACGGAGTCTGTCCAAACGATGTAACTTTCATAGGTGCGTTCCATTAAAGGGGCATTATTGGCTTTACGGGCAATTCCGATAAGGTTTTTGTAGCAATCACTCACTTTGGCGTAGTCTTTCTTTTCCTTGTATTGATTAATTAGTTTGCGGAAACAGGCATCACCTTGTGTGTTTTGGTTAAATGTATAGTAATAGTTGGCTTTTGTATACAGTAAAACTTCTGTCAGTGAGTCATTCTTGGCAAGGTTAGCGGTTTCTTCCAATTTATTCAGCTGTGTTTTTGCTTGGGCTGGATTTTTAAGTGCCGTGTACATCTGCAATCGCTCCTTGTTCACGAGGAAGCGGAGGTCATAAAAGACTTTCTTCTGATTTTGCTCTCCGGTCCATATAAGTTGGTCCATGTCACGACAAAGTTCGAATCCTTCTTTGTAAAAGTTCTCTCTGACGTATAAAGCATTGGCCTGAACACCACATTCTATCGCCTGTGGATAGTTTCCGCGGGTTGCAAATGCTTCGTATGCTTTTTTGAATAAGTAACGCGCTTTGATGTAATCTTTTTGATTGAGACTGCTTTGCGCTTGTTTTTTTAGTTCTGTGGCTCTGTCCTGGGGAGTTTGCGCATAAGCCAATATGCTCAAACAAAATATCATTAAAAGACTTGTTATTGATGTTTTCATATGATTGCATATTTGTTTGTCACAAATGTAAAACAAATATATGAAAAAAGATAGTGTTATCGATGAAATAATTCTCTTATGTTTATATTCATTGTTATTATCCAGCCCAGTTCTCTCTGTCGAGATTCCGATAACTGATAGCCTCTGCCAAATGATTGGGGAGTATTTGTTCTGCTCCTTCCAAATCGGCGATTGTACGGGCAACTTTTAAAATCCGGTCGTAGGCTCGGGCAGATAAATTGAGTCGTTCCATTGCATTTTTTAGCAATGCAAGTCCTTTGGCATCCGGTTGAGCGTACATTGCAAGCAGTTTGCTGTTCATTTGTGCATTGCAATAAATTCCGGTATATTCGGTGTAGCGTCTTTCCTGCATTTGACGGGCTTTTATCACTCGCTGTCTGATGATATTGCTCGATTCTCCCTGTCTTTGATCGGAAATCTTATCAAAGGGTACAGGTACAATCTCTATCTGAATGTCGATGCGATCTAATAATGGACCGGATATCTTATTCAAGTACTTTTGAACCTGTCCGGGGCTGCATACGCATGCTTTTGTCGGATGGTTGTAATATCCACAGGGGCATGGGTTCATGGATGCAATCAGCATCAGATTGGCCGGATAGCTGATAGTACTTTTGATGCGGGAAATAGTGATCTGGCGGTCTTCCAATGGTTGACGCAACACTTCCAGCACTCCTCGGTTGAATTCCGGCAATTCGCTATTATTAAAATACTTGCACCATTGTAGAAACTTTCTTATCTTTGCGAGAGGTAAAGACTATTATCTGTGCTATTATATTGCATTATAGATAGTTAGCTAATAGTCTTGATTGCAATAATATTAAATGTAACAGATATGAGAGCTGCATTTTTGATTAGGTGCTCAACTAAGAAGCAAGACTATGAGCGACAGGTAAATGACCTAACTAGACTGGCTAAGAAGTTTGGTTATACGTCAAGTGATAATATGATATTTGGTGAGCATATCACTGGTAAAGATGATGCAAGTAAGAGAGATAGGCAGTCTATTCAACGTCTAAAAGATGCTGCTATTAATAAGGAATTTGATGTCGTTTTAGTGTCGGAAGTTAGCCGAATGAGTCGTGACCCTATGTCGGGTCGGTTATATGTTAGACAGCTTATCAACATGGATATTCCTGTGTATTTTAGGGATATTGATACTTGGACTATAGACCCTGTAACTGGCAAGAAAGTTAGAGATGCTGAAACTATTATAGGTGCTGCCTTTGATGCTGCTTGGAAATACATAAAGAGTATGAAAACACAAATAGCATCTGGTAGACGTGATGAACTGGATAACAATCAAATGAGTATAGGACAGCCCTTCTTTGGTTATAAAAGATATGGTGGTAGAGATAAGGGTAAGAAGAATAGTTGGGTGATAAATGATGATGCCGCTAAAGTTGTGGTAGATGTATTTGAAGAATATGTTAAAGACGGTGCAACACTGAAATCTACAGCTTTGGCTATTACTGCCAAGTATGGTGAACAATTTAATAAGAAATTCAGCATAGGGACTATAGAGCATATTTTAACCTTTGAACCTTATTGTACTGGTATAAAGGTTGTATCTCTTACTGACCCAGATACAGAAGATGTAGATGAGTTTGAAGTCGAGATACCTACTATCATAACTAGGGCTATGTTCGATAAAGCCACCACTAAGAGAGCTACAAATAGAACTGCTAGAACTCCTTATCCAAAACAGGCTACTTATATATTGAGTAAACTTCTTAAATGTCCTATCTGTGAACACTCATTAACTCCACAGAAACGTGGTGGAGATAAGGGGGATAAATATAGATTGATGAATGGGAAGGTAGCTATTAGGTGGTCATGTATGTCGGGTATCAATAATGCTACAGATTGTAGTAGTCGCATTACAATTAGTAATGAGAAATTAGAAGCTATTATTTGGGGCTTAGTTAAACAGGAGCTAATAGGATTTGCCAATTTGAATGATGAAGATAGAGTAGCTAAGGTGGAGGAACTTACCGATAAAATAACCAATTTGGAAATGAATATAGCCAACTTTACATCTCATATATCCAACATGGATAGATTGATAGAAAGAGCTTATAGTGCTTATATGGATGCTCCGGATTCTGTAATGGATATAGCTAAAGATAAGTACTATAAAACCCTAACTAAGTGTGAGAATGAGAGAGCGGAGTGCAAGGATAAGATAGAAGCTTTAAGTGCAGAGAAGTTAAGATTGGAGAATATGAGGACATTCTTCAACCAACCTACTTTACCAAAGGATGCCATTGAGAAGGCAGAATCAGACCCTATTAAAATGAGGAACTTAGTAATGGAACTAATAGACAAGATATATCCTTATAGGATTACAACCTATGTATCACCAGCTACTAATAGGATAATGAGGAATGGTATAGTTTTATTGGAAGTATATACTATAAATGGAATTTATAACGTACTATATGACGGTAATCAGAGGAATAACAAGGTAGCCTATTATATTAGTAGTGTTTATGCTACATTTCAAAATGGAAGGAATAAGTTTGATGCTTATGATACTGGAGAGTACTTTGTTATCTCTCATGCTACATTGGTGACTGAAACAGAAGATGTAGATATGTTAGTAACCTTTAATGAACTGATAAAGATATGTATGCAGAATGGTTGGGAAATAGATTATACTTACAAGATGTAATATTTCACTGAATATAATTATTAACTAGTAAATGTGGTTGATTATTGAAAATGAGGTTGTGCCAATGTCTTGACACAACCTCACGAAAGATGCTATTGGGCGTTTAATGCAGCTAAAGCTGCTTCTAAAGCTTCTTTAGACATGCCACTCAATAACTGTGCTTGACTTGAATGTTTCAGTTCTGTACAGTTCTTAATCCATTCACTGTAAACTGCTATTCTTGCATCACACCAAGAAACAAGGTCGGAAGCTGTTGCTCCCTCTTTATACCACATTCCATAAGTTTTATGCATTTCTGCACGTTTACTTTCTTCAACACCATTTACATTTTTTTCGTTCTCTAAAGTTGTCATAATTCAATATTATTTAAAATTATTAATAAGTTATTCCAGCACACTTCACTGGATATTCAGTTTATAAGCTCGATAACTTATTACTTTATGAGAACGTACTGCAAAAGTAATACAAAATCTAATAATACCCAAAAAAAATCGAATTATTTTAACTAATAAAACTCATATCCTGTATTTTGCAAATATAATGTACTACTATATAATACAACTACCCACTTATAGTATATATAGAGAATAGTTAACTAAAAAAACAGCAAATGAATTTCTTCAAATGCTGTTTTCCAATATGCTTTTTATTATTCCATAGTTATTAAAGCTGATAAATCATAAAATTCACCAAGATTCTTCGCATAATATTTTCCCTTTACAGTAGCCATTTTATTTGGATATGGTATTATGCCAACTCGTTCTAAGTCTAATCTGTCTGCATCAAAGCAAGTATCAATAGTTGAGTTACCTGTTCGCAATGTTGTAGTATGAAGTTCACAAGCCTTAGATAATAACTCAAATTCATTATCGGTTAGTTCTTTTAGTAATGTGTGCCTAATCCCATTAATCATAATAGCGGCTCTTTTTCCATGTTCAACGTCATAACCATTATCTATTCTGCATTTATCATGCAGATAAGCAAACAACCTAACGACCGTAATATTTACTTCTGATGTGGCAAGTATTATTCCATTACGTTCCACTCTTTGCCAATGTGGTAAACCATGAGTTTCCCCAAGCTCCCAATCTTTTAAAGCAAATTGTTTGATTGCTTCTATATCTAAAGAAGCTAACTCTTGCATAACCAATCTTTCTTTAAACTCTGAAAGATGCTTACTATGATTATCCTTTCTTCTATGAAACCACTTAAGCATATAATTATGTTCTAATTTCGTATCGTTAGTTAGATTGTACGCTATTTGAATTTCTTCAAATGCTACCCTCTTTTTCAAATTTACTATATATACTTCATTAATGAAAGTAGTATAAACTGATTTATTGCCATTATATCGTTAGGGTGCTGAATAATTTGTGCCAATATGGTTTTCAAGCAAACTATCTTCATTGCATTATATTCTTCTTCGGGTGCTCCTAACCAATCTACTTCATTTTCTGAAATGAATTTCCAAATACGCCATATTTCACAAATGTAAATTGAGTATTGTTTCGATTCCATTAGTTCTTGTAATGGCTTAATTGCTAATGAGGGTGTTGAATAATAGTTTGAATAATATGCACCTAAAGTATAAAGGCACTTTTTATTGAAATCAGAAGTATCATCAATCAAAGATTTAACCGCATTATTCTTTATTTGCTTTTCTACCTCAACAATAGAGCCAGTTACAACACTGTCATAAATTTGACACATATCATCTGTCACATGAAAACACTCTATGATTTTTTTTGCAAATGTATCATGTGTAGTAACAATCCTTTTGGTACTTTCAGAATCAGAGAATGTATCTTTTGAAAGCATTGACAAGATGACTTTTTTATAATTTTGCGCATATTCTCTTATAGTATCATTAGATATAATTGAGCAATCGAGTTTATTTATAGTTTCTTTTAGATTCCAATTAAAACATTCTGCTAAATTAAAATCATGCTCTAGGCTATAAAGCATAATAGCACTATTGTATAAATCCAATAACTCTTTTATTAATGGTATATCGGGAAAATCTTTAGGCTTCAATCCCATATCTATATCCGAAAGAGTGGTGAATTTCCTATCTGTTCCAGGTTGTCCTATTGTAATCAAATTGAATTGATAGGAAGTCGATTTATCTATTTGTTTATATTTTTTATAATAACTTTCTCTATGTCCATTATAACAATTAAGAATAATCGTCTTATTGATAGAATCAAATTCTGCATGAGATTCTATTTTATTAAATGGTTCAACGATTAATCGTTTCGCTTCATTATTGATTATCTTGTAAACATCATAGGTATTGCAATGTCTTGTACCACATCTCCAGTTATTGATAATTAATTCTTCTTCTCCGTCAAAATCCACATCAGAGAAAAAGAATGGTGAGTTATGACTCAAATATTCATTTTTTGATTTAGGCAAATAGTCCAATTCTAATATCATGTTATCTCTAACTTCTTGTTCGTTTACATAATAAAGAACACTGTCAGAAAAGCTTTCATTGTAAATATAGAATCTGCTATCTTTCTTTTCAAAGCACAGTAGGGCATTTCCCCATATTTCAGTCTCCCTCTCTTTATCATAAGTATAGTTATACGGCAAACACATAACAGTTACATCAAAGCCATTTACAGGTTGCCTGTACTTTATAAAAATACGTGGTTTAAAGCATTTAAGCTCATCATCAAACAAAGTATTATACAAAAACTTTGCACATTTCATAAAGTTAGCTGCTGCTAACGAATCTTTCATATCCTGTTCACTTGGTTGTCTTTTCCTATCACAAGATAAAACAGAACATAAGAAGATTGGTAATATGCAATATAAAATTTTCCTCATGGACTTTTTTCTAATTATTACATATAAGATAAATCGCCAAAACCACAACAGGAACGATGATATACAATGCTACTGCTCCTTCTTCAAAACTCCCATTTTCTTTACGTGGACAAGTAATATATGCTATTATTGCATAAATTACAATTCCTATTACTGCTCCCATAAATCTTTATTTTATCAGTTATGTTTTCTTTTGTTTTCAGATTTAACTATGAGTGAAAAGATAAAACCACCTACTGCTCCTGCTAATATTATCATTAAAAACTCTTCCATTAAACTTCTTCTTTTTTTAGTCTTTTTTCAACTCGCAAGCTCCCCAAATTATAGCTACAATGTTTAATACACTGTACAATATAACACTTCCCATTGAAAGAGGTAGAAACCTTGCTCCAAAATATGTAGCAATTACCAGCATAATAGGAAGTCCTGAGTCTCCATTTTCGTCTCCTTGCACAACATCCATTATAATAATGTAAATAGCCGTTAAAGCAGAGTAAACAATTTGCTCATACTTCAAAATATCTCCCATTGTAGTATCACTTTCGATTGTGATGATAGAAAAAACTATATCCTTTAAAATCCAACCCAACAGGAAATAAACAAGTATTCCTATAATAATCCAACCAATTCTTGTCATGTCAAATAATATTTTGAATGTTTTTAAATCTATCATCCACATTACCAAACTTACTATCAATGATAGATTTTATTTGTCCCATTGCATCTCTAACATAAGGCTCATTATCTTTCAGTATAGTAAATTTACGTTTTACAATAACATTAAAAGAAGAACTAAACAATATGCGTTCTTTCAGTTTCTTCATTATGTCATAAGTTCCATTGTACCCACTATTATAAGCCGTTGGAAAATAACTTTGTCTCTGCTGTTGATAACGAGCTATCTGTATATCTTCTGCTATTCTATAATAAATATGGTCGCTAATACTTATATCAGCTTTGTAAGTTCTTTCTCCACTCCAAAAACTATCTTCAACACAATGTATAAAAACTTCATATCCTTTATACTCAAACCTTTGAGCATTTGATAAATCTCTTACTGTATATGCCATTATTTCTTTTTTTTTGATTAATAATTTAATTTGTAGTATAAGCTGCTCAAAAAATGAGTTGGCTACTTAAAA